>Ga0308158_10000069_pt1 | contig 270117 bp, 236 predicted proteins | sample PhyBR2_FD_201038 | JGI IMG/M metagenome (GOLD analysis project Ga0308158, IMG submission 201038) | Phyllosphere microbial communities from UC Gill Tract Community Farm, Albany, California, United States - DLSLB.R2 | ecosystem: Host-associated > Plants > Phyllosphere > Unclassified | place...
AAGTGCGTCGCGGGTCGGGATCACGATTGTGACGAAGAACCCTCCGCTCGTTCCCTCACTGTACCACCTCGCACATCGACGGCGACCATCTGCGGGATCCACGGAGTGTCCGTGGCAGCCTCGGCGATCCGCACCGCCTCGAGGCGGCTGCCGGGTCCATCGCACAGCACCAGCACGCTGGGGCCGGCGCCGGAGACCACCGCCGCGAAACCCTCGGCGCGCAGCGCGCGCACGAGCCGGTTCGTCTCGGGCATCGCGGGCGCGCGGTAGTCCTGGTGCAGACGGTCGTCGGTGGCGTCCAGCAGCACATCCGGGCTCTGCGTGAGTGCGGCGATGAGCAGCGCGGAACGGGATACGTTGAACACCGCATCCTCGCTCGGCACCTGTTCGGGCTGCAGGCTGCGCGCCGCCTTGGTCGACATCGTGTAGCCGGGCACCAGCACCAGCGGCGAGACGCCGCGGTGTACGAGGAGCTTCTTGTGCTGCGGGCCGCGCGCAGCCGTCCACGCGATGGTCAGCCCGCCGAACAGCGCGGGAGCCACATTGTCCGGATGTCCCTCGAGCTCCGTCGCAAGGCGCAGCAGCGCGTCGTCGTCGAGCTCGACGATCCCGTCCAGCAGTCCCTTCGCGGCCAGCACGCCAGCGGCGACCGCGGCGCCGGACGAGCCGAGCCCGCGCCCATGCGGCACGCCGTTGCGGGCCACGAGACGGATCCCCGGCATCGCGACGCCGACGTCGGCGAAGACGTGGGCGATCGAGCGGACGACGAGGTTGGAGGCGTCGCGGGCGATCTCATCGGCGCCGGATCCGGAGACCTCGACGTCGATCCGGCCCGGCTCGAGTGCCGTGACCTCGAGCTCGTCGTACATGCTCAGCGCGAGTCCGAGAGTGTCGAACCCGGGGCCGAGGTTGGCGCTCGTGGCGGGGACGCGCACCTCGACGGTGCGCCCCGGCATCGGGCCGGTCGCAGCGTTCACCGTCACTCCCCCTCGACCCGCAGCACCGACACCACGCGGGTGACGGCGTCGCTGTCGGCGAGGCGGGCGACGGTGTCGCTGAGAGCCTGTTCGGTGGCACGGTGGGTGCCGATCACGAGGCGGGCGGTGCTGCTCTGCTCGCCCCGCTCGATGGTCTGCAGCGCGGTGGCGATGGAGACGCCGTGGTCGCTGAGGATCCCGGCCACCGTGGCGAGCACTCCGGTGACGTCGGCGACCTCGATCGTGATCTGGTAGCGCGTGGTGATGTGTCCGAACGGCGCGATCGGCAGATTCTGCCGGGCCGACTCCCCCACGCCGACGCCGCCGGCGATGTGCCGGCGTGCGGCCGAGACGACGTCGCCGAGCACGGCGGACGCGGTCTGCACGCCGCCGGCACCGGCGCCGTAGAACATGAGCGGACCGGCGGCCTCGGCCTCCACGAACACGGCGTTGTTGCCGCCGTGCACGCTCGCCATGGGATGCTCCCTGTCGATCAGCGCCGGGTACACGCGCACCGAGATGGCGTCTCCGCCGTCCTCGGACAGGCGCTCGCACACCGCGAGAAGCTTGATCACGTAGCCCGCTCGGCGGGCGTCGGCGATCATGTCGGCCGTGACGGACTCGATGCCCTGGCGGTGCACGTCATCGATCGAGACCTGGGTGTGGAACGCGAGGCTGGCCAGGATCGCGGCTTTCTGGGCCGCGTCGTAACCCTCGAGATCGAGCGTGGGGTCGGCCTCGAGGTAGCCGAGATCGGTGGCGATCTGCTGCGCCGCCTGGGCGCTCAGACCCTGGCGGTCCATGGCGTCGAGGATGTAGTTCGTGCTGCCGTTGACGATTCCGAAGATCCGCTTGATGCGGTCGCCGGCGAGCGAGTCCCGCAGGGGGCGGATGATCGGGATCGCCGCGGCGACCGCCGCCTCGTACGACACCGATGCGCCGACCTGGTCTGCGGCCTCGAAGATCTCGGCCCCGTGCGTGGCCAGCAGCGCCTTGTTGCCGGTGACGACGTCGGCCCCGCTGCGCAGCGCCTGCAGCACGTAGCCGCGCGCCGGCTCGATGCCGCCCATGAGCTCGATCACGATATCCGCGCTCTGGATCAGCACCTCGGCATCGGTCGTGAGCAGCTCGCGCGGCAGCTCCGCGTCGCGCGGCGCATCGATGTCCCGGACGAGGATCCCGGCGAGTTCCAGCCGTGCGCCGCTGCGCTCGGCGAGGTCGCCCTGATGCTCGAGGAGCAGGCGCGCAACCTGCGACCCCACGGATCCGGCCCCGAGCAGGGCGACGCGGAGGGTGCGGCGGGTGCCGTCGAGTTCCGTCATGCTTCTCCTTCTCCGGTGCGGGCACCGGTGCGCTCCTTCGTCCGCGGAGCGGCGATGCCGGCATCCCTGGAGAGGAGGTCGTCGAGGGTCTCCCCCCGGACGATCACCCGCGCGTGACCGTCGCGCACGGCGACGACCGCGGGACGCGGGGTGTGGTTGTAGTTGCTGGACAACGCGTGACAGTACGCGCCGGTCGCCGGCACCGCGAGCAGGTCGCCCGGAGTGACGTCGGAGGGGAGGTACTCGTGATCGACGACGATGTCCCCCGATTCGCAGTGTGATCCCACCACCCGCGCGAGCACCGGTGCGCCGGTGCCCTCACGTGAAGCGATGCGCGCCGAGTACTCGGATCCGTACAGCGCAGGGCGGGCGTTGTCGCTCATGCCGCCGTCCACGCTCACATAGAGGCGCCCCCCTCGATCGCCGAGCGAGACCTCCTTGGTGGTTCCTACCTCGTAGAGGGTCACACCGGCCTGACCGACGACGGCGCGTCCCGGCTCGAACGCGAGTGTCGGGAGCGGGATTCCGCGCACCTCGCACTCGCGGGCGACCGCCTCGACGATGGCGGTGGCGAGCTCCTCGATCGGCGTCGGATCGTCGGCGGCCGTGTAGGCGATGCCGAAGCCGCCGCCGAGGTTGAGCAGGGGCAGCTCCCCGCCCTCGCGCAGCTCGGCGTGCAGTTCGACGACGCGCGAGGCGGACTCGGCGAAGCCGGCGGATCCGAAGATCTGCGATCCGATGTGGCAGTGCAGACCGCGCAGTTTCAGGCTGGGGATCTCGCGGATCCGTTCGACGAGTGCGGGTGCGGCTTCCAGCGGGATGCCGAACTTCTGGTCCTCGTGCGCCGTGGCGAGGAAGTCGTGAGTCTCGGCGTGCACGCCGCTGTTGACCCGGAGCAGGACACGCTGCACATAGCCGTCGGATCCCGTGCCGGCGCTTCGACGCTCGGCGATCGCGCCGAGGCGCTCGATCTCGATGGCGGAGTCGACGATGATCGTGCCGACACCGACCTCGACGGCGCGCTCGAGTTCGGTGACGGTCTTGTTGTTGCCGTGGAAGCCGATCCGCGACGGCTTGATGCCGGCAGCCAGCGCGATCTCGAGTTCGCCGCGGCTGCAGACGTCGACCCGCAGGCCCTCCTGGGCGACCCAGCGTGCGACCTCCGCGCTGAGGAACGCCTTGCCCGCGTAGTACACGCGCGCCTTGGTGCCGTGAGCGGCCGCCGCAAGGTCGAAGGAAGCCTTGATCCTGGCTGCGTGGGCGCGCACCTCGGCCTCGTCCAGCACGTAGAGGGGCGTGCCGAAACGTGCGCGCAGCTCAGCGACGCCGACGCCACCGAGCTGCAGCTCTCCGTCGGCGTCGCGCCGTGCGGAAGCCGGCCACACCCCCGGGGCGAGATCGTTCGGATCGGCCGGTTCCTTCAGCCAATCCGGGGCGAGCGCGTCGGGCGATGCGGGAAGCACAGGGCACCAATCGTCGTGAATGTCTCGGGTGTTCGAGCCCGGCCCAGAGCGTGCCGAGTTCTGAGAATTCTAAGGCACCGCATCCGTCCGCCCCGACGGGTATGACGCCCCGGGACGCGGCCGCGCGCCACGGTGACGAGTCTGGTTGGATGGGCGGATGCGCGGATTCCATCACGTCGAACTCTGGGTCGCCGACGTGGCGCTGTCCGCCGCCGAATGGGGCTGGCTGCTCGGACGGATCGGCTTCGAGCCGGCGGATGTCTGGGCCGACGGTCGTTCGTGGCGGAACGGCGACGCCTACCTCACGATCTGCTCGGCTCCGGCGCTGCACGGAACCAGCCATGACCGCAGGCTGCCCGGCCTGAACCATCTCGCGTTCCACGGCGGGTCGCGGAGCGACGTCGACCGGCTGATGGTCGCGGCGACGCAGCACGGCTGGAGCGCCCTGTACGACGACCGATACCCGCACGCAGGAGGCCCTTGCCACTATGCGGGTTGGCTTGAGAACAGCGATGGGTTCAAGGCCGAGGTCGTTGCGACGGAGGTGTGAGAGAGCTCACCGGAAGTTCTTATTCCTGCCGTCGCTGCAACGGGATAATGACCCGATCAGAATGGTTTGAGCGGCATCAGGATCCGGGGGTCTCGTGTTCCGGAGGCGGCTCAGAACGGCGCGGTTTCGTCGATGGGTGGTGGATCCGGTTCGTCGATGGTGAAGGTGACGGGTGCCGGTGGCTTGTCGATGTAGGTCGCGCCGCCCGGGCTGGTCCATTCCAGGACCCCGGCGCCCTTCTGTTTCACGGTCCATGCGGTCTGGTGTTTGAGGACGTGGTGTCTGCGGCAGAGTCCGCCGAGGTTCCCTTCTTCGGTGGCGCCGCCGTAGGCGGCGTCGATGGTGTGGTCGAGGTCTTGGGTTCGGGGTGGGAGCCCGCAGGTCGGGAACCGGCACCGGGAGTCGCGGGCGTGCAGGAGTCGGCGCAGGTCGGCGTTGGGTCGGTAGTGGTCGACGGCGAGGATCGCCCCGGTGATCGGGTGAGTGAGCACCCGCTCCCAGGCGACGGCACCACCGGCGAGGATCCGGGCGGTGTGCGCGTCGATGGGTTTCCCACCGGCGAGCTCGGCGGGTTGCTCGGTGCGGACGCCGAACGCGGCACCAACTGCTGCGCTGGTGGCCATCGCCGTGAGCACGGGGACGGTGACCTCGACCCGCGCGTGGATCGCCGACAGCAGCCCATCTGTCGTGTCGTGCCCGGACGGGGCACCGGTCAGCAGGGTGTCCGCGCACAGGTCCGCGCGGAGCTGATCGATGGCCCGGTCATCCGCGCGATCTCCCAGAGCATCCGGGTCCGGATCCACGTGCACGGAGGGGCCCTTCGTCACCTGGGCGTTCGCGACCTGCACCGCCCGGGCCTGCTGGGTGAGCCGGTCGTAGATCCCATCGATCACCGCGGCGGCATGGATCAGCCCGAGCATCTTCTGCCCGTCACCCACGTCTTCCCGCCACACGGTGCGCTTCTCCTGCGCCTCCCGGTGCCGTTCCGTCAACGACCGCGGCGCCAACCGCTCCGCGACACGTTCCACGACCCGCTTCGCCCGATGCGGGGCCTCACCCTCCGACGCAGCGACGGCGACCTGTTCGAACTCGGCCCGCACCTCGTCGCTGTCCAGCCGCGCCCCGGCATCCTGGATCTGCCGTACATGCGCCGGGCCGATCCGCGCCTCGGTGAACGCCTGCATCGTCGCTGGGAACTTCGTCATCAGCTCCGCGGCGCGGGCCATCCGCCCTTGCACCACCCGGTCCGACATGTGCAGCACACCGGCCAGCTCTGCCGCGACGCTGCGCGCGGCGAGATCCACCCGCTCACCCCGCACCCCGGAGGCGCTGTCCGCGGCGGCGAGGTCCTCCGCGAGCCGCTGCGCGACCGCAAGGTGCGCTTCCCTCAACGCCTGCAACCGGATGATCGTCGCCTCGGTGGTCGCCAACCCGTCCACCAACGCGGCCAGCACCGCGACCGGATCCACCGGGTCCACCCCAGGATCCACCACCGTGCCGGTCGAGCTCGTCATACCCCCATTCAACCCGGGACCACCGACATTCCCGGCCCTGAAAGGGCCAGATCAGATCCAGAAACGATCACGAAACGATCACGACGCGAAGAGCCTGGATCTCGCGTCGCCCCAGTAGCCGCGTCATTGGTTGCACGGTGCCGGTTCTGCGGGTCGGCAACGGGATCATCCGAACGATCCTGAGTCGCCACCCTCCCTCCAGCGCCGCGACTCGCATGCCCCTGGCCCCTCGTCAAGGGCTTCCGCGCCGGCGTCCGCCTCTCGCTACGCTCGGAGCATGGGCCCCCTCAGCGCCTCCGAGCACGCACCGACGCCGATACCGGCCGCGGCGGCGAAGCCATGGCTTCCGCGCACCATCGATGCCGTACTGGCTCGTGTGTTGCGCTGGCGGATCGCCCGCGCGGGGCTGCTGTACGCCGAGAAGAACGGTCCGGCTCTTGCCGACGGGATCACTTATCGTGCCCTGTTCAGCGTGTTCGCCGCTGTTCTGCTGGGCTTCTCGGCTGCGGGGTTGTGGCTCGCGGGAAATCCCGAGGCGCTCGCTGCCCTGGTCTCCGCGCTGGATGCGGTCGTCCCCGGGCTGGTCGGTCACGGCGGCATCGTCGACCCCGACGACATCCGCGCGCCCGCTGGTTTGTCCATCGCCGGCGTCATCTCGCTCGCGGGCCTCATCGGCGCAGCGCTCGGCGCGATCGGATCCCTGCGGGTGGCTCTGCGCACGCTCGCCGGGAGGCTCGCCGACGAGGTGCTCTGGTACGGCGTGATCCTGCGCAATCTGGCGCTCGCGGCCGGGATCGCGATCGCCTTCGCCGTGACGGCGACGATCACCGTGGTCAGCACCGTCGGTGTGAGCTCTCTCGCCTCGTTGCTGGGTGCGGAACGATCGGATCTCGCGACGTGGATCGAACGGATCCTCGCCGCCGCGATCGTCTATGCCCTCGACGTCGTCATCATCGCGGGGCTGTTCGCCGTGCTCTCCGGAGTCAGAGCACCCGCGAAGATGCTGTGGTCCGGTTCCGCGCTGGGAGCCGTGGGACTCCTCGTGCTGCAGCAGCTCTCCAGTCTCTTCGTCGGCGGCGCCCGATCGAACCCGTTGCTGGCCTCATTCGCTGCGCTCATCGCGCTGCTCCTCTGGCTGAACTTGTCGGCGCAGGTCGTACTGCTCGCGAGCGCATGGATCATCACGGGCGTCGAGGACGAGGAGGATCGCGTCACAGGACGCCCGCGTTCGCTGACGGAGCTGCGGCTGGACCGGGCTGAGCGGTTGCTGGCAGCAGCGCAGACCGAGAGAGACGCGGCACGCACCGCTCTGGGTGCAGAGCGGCCGGAGGCGCTGGCCGAGCGCGACGCAGCGCTCGCAGAGGCCCAGCCCGCTTCTGCAGCGGCGCTCCCCTGGTACCGGCGTCTTCTGCGCCGCCCTCGGGATTCGCGCCCCTCTTCGTCCCGCCGCCCTGACAGCGACGCCTAGGACGCGGGACAGGTCCCGTTCTCGAGCAGCTTCGGATCCGTCGTGATCGCGCTGTCCGCGGAGAACGTCGCCACCAACGCGCCGGCATCCACGCGCAGCCCGCTCAAGTGCACGCCCGCCGGCAGCCGGTCGGCGATGCAGAGCTTCTGCCTGGTGAACAACGGCTTCAGCGCCGCACCGAACGGCGACGACGCGACGGTGTCGGGGTCGACGGTGATCGCGCCGATCGTCGCCGAGGTCGGTGTGAAGGTGAGCTCGCCGTCCGCAGCCCCTGGCGTGAGCGCGAGGGCGAGCGGCACCGTCGCACCGAAGAGCGTCACGGATCCGGTCGCCTTGACGTCCTTTCCGTCCAGCGTTACGGACTCGATCGGCGTGGACCCGGCAGCCGCCGTGATGGCCTTCTCGAGCTGATCGGCCGTGATCCGGAAGGTGCCCTTCGCGCCGCCGAGCGCGCCGCCGCGGATCGGAACGCCCGTCGCGTCGACATTCACGGCGCTCGTGAGGGGGCCGATCGCGACGCTCTTCGAGGAGATGCGGACATCGTCCAGGCGCCCTGCGACCAGCTGCGGCAGCACGATGCCGCCCACGGCCACGTCCATCTGCTGATCCGCGGGAAGCTTCAGCGCGGTGATCGCCTGCGAGCGGATCTGCTGCGCGACGACAGCGCGCGCGACGAACTCGCCGCCCACGACGAGCGCCGCGAGCAGGACCACGACGATCCCCAGCACCCAGGGCCAGCGCGCACGCCGACGCGGCGGCGGCACGGCCACGGGGGCCGACGGCAGCGGGGGCCGGGGCGGCGCGACGGGGTGTTCAAGACCGAGGCCCCGCGGATACGGCTCCGTCGGGTGCGTGCCCTCCTCCGCGCCGCTCACGTCACATCCGCTCCGGCGCGGACACCCCGAGCAGGTCGAGGCCGTTGCGCAGTACCTGGCCCGTGGCGTCGTTCAGCCACAGGCGGGTGCGGTGCACGTCCTCGATCGGGTCGTCGCCCTGCGGGATGACGCGGCAGTTGTCGTACCAGCGGTGGTACAGACCCGCGAGCTCCTCCAGGTAGCGTGCGACGCGATGCGGCTCACGCACCTCGGCCGCGAACGCGACGATCCGCGGGAACTCCTGAAGGGCGCCCAGCAGCGCCGACTCGGTCTCGTGCGTGAGCAGCTCCGGCGCGAACGCCGACCGATCCACGCCGGAGTCGGCCGCGTTGCGAGCCACGTTGTGCGTGCGTGCGTGCGCGTACTGCACGTAGAAGACCGGGTTGTCGTTCGTGCGCTTCTGCAGCAGCTCGGGATCCAGCGACAGCGGGGAATCGGCGGGCGAGCGCTCGAGCGAGTACCGCAGCGCGTCGGTGCCGAGCCATTCGCGCAGGTCGTCCATCTCGATGATGTTGCCGGCGCGCTTGCTGAGCCGGGCGCCGCCTACCGAGACGAGCTGTCCGATGAGCACCTCGACGTCCTTCTCGGGGTCGTCCCCCGCGGCGCCCGCGAGCGCCTTCAGACGGTGCACGTAGCCGTGGTGGTCGGCGCCGAGCAGGTAGATCTTGTGCTCGAAGCCGCGGTCGCCCTTGTTCAGGTAGTAGGCGGCGTCGGCGGCGAAGTAGGTGTACTCGCCGTTGGAGCGGCGGATCACGCGGTCCTTGTCGTCGCCGAAATCGGTCGTGCGCACCCACACGGCGTCGTCCAGGTCGAACACGTGCCCCTGGGCGCGCAGACGGTCCACCGCCTGGTCGACGAGGCTCGGGCTGCCGCCCTCCCCCTTCGCGTGCAGGATCCGCTCGGAGAACCACACGTCGAAGACGACGTTGAACTTGGCCAGCGATTCCTGTTGCTCGGCGAGCTGGTACTGGTAGCCGAGCTCGCGGGCGACGACGAGCTGCACCTCGGGATCGAGGGCGAGGAAGTCGGGGCGGTCGGCGAGCACGCGCTGCGCGATGTCGGCGATGTAACTGCCTGCGTAACCGCCCTCGGGGGTCGGCTCGCCCTTCGCCGCGGCCACGATGGATCCGGCGAACCGCTCCATCTGAGCGCCCGCGTCGTTGATGTAGAACTCGCGCGCCACGGTGGCCCCGCTGGCGTCGAGCAGACGCGCGATCGCGTCCCCGAGAGCGGCCCAGCGGGTGTGCCCGATGTGCAGCGGCCCGGTCGGGTTCGCGGACACGAACTCGACGTTGATCGACCGGCCCGCCTGCGAGTCGTTGCGGCCGTAGGCATCGCCCGCGTCCACGATCACCTTGGCGAGCGCTCCGGCAGCACCGGCCTCGAGGCGCACGTTGAGGAATCCCGGCCCCGCGACCGAGGCCTCGGCGATGCCATCCACGGCACCGAGTCCGTCGGCGATCTGCTGCGCGAGCTCGCGCGGATTCGTGCCGAGTTGCTTCGCGAGGCGCATCGCGATGTTGGTGGCCCAGTCGCCGTGCTCGCGGTTGCGCGGGCGCTCCAGCACGATGTCGCCCGCGGTGAGCGCGAGGGGATCGCCACCTCGTCGCTCGTCCGCGATCGGCGCGAGGACGGACAGGATCGCTGTGGCCAGGGCTTCGGGATTCATAGGGTATCGATTCTAGGGCGTGTCCCCCCGCGGAATCGTCGCGTGCGGGGCGGGATCCGCCGCGGGAACCCGAGCTCGCATCGCCTCGCCGATCCCCGCGCGCACGCGTGCCAGCGTCCTCTCATCCACGCGGAGTCCCGCGCGGCGCAGGGCGAGCATCGTCGCCCCCGCCGCGCCGCTGTCGACCAGCACGAACGGCTGGTCGCCGAAGGCTGCGGCGACATGCGCGCGCAGCAGCCGCTGCGGTGCGCCCGGCCTCGACACGATGCTGCCGCCGACCACGACCGGCCCCGGTGCGGCCTGCACGAGCTCGACCGTCTGCGCCAGCTGTTCGCCCGCCTCCTGCAGGATCCGCTCCGCCACCGGATCGTGCTCGTCGGCAGCATCGAACACGAGCGGAGCGAAGGCCGCCAGTTGCACGGGCCGCTGCGCGTACAGCACCCGGATCAGCTGCTCCAGGCCGACCGGTCGACCATCGCTTCCCCGGCCCTGAACGCCCTCTCCGGCAATACCCGCCGCCTGCAGCACCCGCGCGGTGAGAACGGTCTCGGGGCCGAGCCCATCCAGCTCCGCCACGGCCGCGGCGGCCGCGGCACGCCCGATCCAGAAGCCGCTGCCCCGGTCGCCCAGCAACCAGCCCAGCCCGTCCGCCGTCGCGACGATACGCCCGCCCTCCACGCGCACGGCGCTCGCGCCTGTTCCGCACACCACGCCGTACCCGACCGGCGCGACAGCGCCACTCGCGTACATCGCCAGCAGGTCCGACTCGAACCACAGTGCACCCGCGAACCCGTTTTCCTTCAACGGCTCGAGGATCCAGTCGGATGCGCCGCCGCGCGCATCATGACCGGCCATGGCGACGACGATCCCCGAGACCTCGGAAAGACTCGCACCGCCGGCGTCGAGGGCCATGCCGACCGCACCGCGCACCTCGGCAAGGGCTGCAGGAATACCCGATGACGTGGGATTCCCGCTGCCACCGCGACCGAAGCCGACGACGCGGCCTTCGCCCGTCGCGAGCACCGCTCTCGTGGAGGTGCCTCCCGCATCCACACCGATCACGAGCATCTTGCACCCCAATTTGTTATCTGTCCTACTTGATTTTTCACCCGGGACCCGATGAGAATGTTTTTCACCCGAACCCCGTCGTAGCACGACGCGTTTTCACCGGAGGCTATGGTGCCACTCATGCAGGATGTCGGCAACGAGTTGTCGATCACGCAGCGGATCTCGCTGCGGCGTCCTGCGATGCCCAAGGCCATGGCGAAGATCGCCGCCGTGATCGCCGCCCACCCCACGGCCCCGGTCGAGCTGACCATCACCGAGCTCGCCGACCAAGCCGGCACCTCGGCCGCCACCGTCACCCGTTTCTGCCGCGCGATCGGCTTCGAGGGGTACACGCAGTTCCGTGTCGGCGTCGCGGCCGAGTCGGGACGAGGCGATGCCGGCACCACGTGGCGCACCGACATCGCAGACGACATCGGCCAGGACGACCCCGCCGACCGAGTGCTGCTCACCCTGCTCGGGCTGCACACGCGCAGCATGGAGGTCACGACGCGCCTGCTGGATCTCGACGACGTCCAGCTCGTCGCGCGCGCCATCGCCGAGGCGCGGCACGTCGACATCTACGGTGTCGGGGGCAGCGGCGTCATCGCCGATGAGTTCCGCGGGCGGCTCTATCGGATCGGCGTGAACGCGCATTCCTGGTCCGACGTGCACGACGGCCTCACCAGCGCCGTGCTGCAGGACGGCTCCTCCGTCGCGGTGGGCATCTCCAACACCGGCCGCACCGAAGAGACCATCGAGATGCTCTCGCACGCGCGCGCGGCCGGGGCCCTGACGGTCGCGATCACGACCGATGCCGACTCCTGGCTCGCCGCCAGCGCCGACGTGGCCCTGATCACGGCCTCGGAGAACCCCGCCCAGCGCCCCGACGATCTCTCGATCAAGCACGCGCAGCTGCTCGTGGTCGATCTGCTCTACGTCCTCGTGGCGCAGCGCACACTCGGCGAAGCCGCGACGCGCCTCGCCGCCAGCGCGATGGCCGTCTCCGCGCATCGACGTTCCTCCGCTCCGCACGAAGCACGCCGAACCCCCCGCACGAAGGAGTCCACCCGATGAGCGCCTCTCCCCTGGATCTGCTGCGCGAAGCCGAGACGCGCCTCGAGCGCCTCGCCGCCGATGCGGAGCGCGGCGCGCTGGATCCCGCCATCGACCTGCTCGTCGCCGCGCTGCGCGACGGCGGGGTCATCCAGGCGTTCGGCACCGGGCACTCCGAGGCGTTCGCGATGGAGATCGCGGGGCGCGCGGGCGGACTGATCCCGACCAACCGCATCGCTCTGCGCGACATCGTGCTGCACGGCGAACGCACGGCCGACGTGCTGACCGGCTCCCTCGAGCGCGAACCCTGGGTCGTCGACGAGCTCATGGCCGTCTCCCCCGTGGCCGAGAACGACGTCTTCGTGATCGCCTCGAACTCCGGCGTGAACGGATCCATCGTCGGTGTGGCGCTGTGGGCCAAGGAGCACGGCCACAAAGTCATCGCCGTGACCAGCCTCGAGCACACCGCCCGGGTCGAACCCAAGCACCCGAGCGGCAAGCGCCTCAGCGAGGTCGCCGATGTCGTGATCGACAACCTCGCCCCCTACGGCGATTCGACCCTGAAGATCACCGAGGCCATCTCGGCCGGCGCGATCTCGTCGATCACCGCCGCGTTCATCGCTCAGCTGCTCACCCTCGGCGTCGCCCGCACGCTCGCGGACGCCGGTGAGACTCCGCCGATGTACATCTCCGCGAACATCCCCGGCGGCGACGAGCACAACTCCGTGCTCGAAGGGCGCTACCTCGAGCGGCTCCGCCGCGGCGCCTGAGCGCCCCACAGACTCATCCTCTCCCTCACCCTCACCACCCACTAGGAAGGCAAGAATCACATGGAAACCAGAGATGCTTCCATCAGCCGTCGCTCGCTGCTGCGCGGGGCTGCTCTCGCAGCGGTCATGGTGCCGCTCGGCGTCAGCCTGGCGTCCTGCGCCGGTCCCAGCGGCGGCTCCGGCGGCAATGCCGGTGGCGGCACGAAGTCCGCCGACAACCCGTTCGGCGTCGCAGCGAACTCCAAGGTCGACGCGGTGATCTTCGACGGCGGCTACGGCGTGGACTACGTCGAGAACGCGGCGAAGATCATGGGCGGGAACAAGAAGCTCGGCGGCGCGACCGCCAAGATCTCCCCGTCCACCAAGATCGCCCAGGAGCTGCAGCCGCGGTTCGTCGGCGGCAACCCGCCGGACCTGATCGACAACTCGGGTGCGAACTCGATCGGCTGGAACACGATCCTCGACCAGCTCGAGGACCTGTCCGACGTGCTCGAGTCGAACAACCTCGAGGGCACCAAGATCAGCGACACGCTCTACGGAGGCGTCAAGGATCCTGGCACGTTCGACGGCAAGTTCGTGGCGATCAACTACTTCATGACCGTGTTCGGCCTGTGGTACTCGTCGAGCCTGTTCGAGAAGGACGGTTACAAGGTCCCGACCAGCTGGCAGGACCTCAAGGATCTGGGAGCCGCGGCCAAGGCCAAGGGCAAGTACCTGTTCGTCTGGGGCAAGGAGGCGGCGACGTATTACCAGACGCTCGTCATCGACTCCGCCGTCATCCAGTCGGGCGACGACGTGCGCCTGCCCCTGGAGAACCTGAAGGAGAACTGCTGGTCGCACCCGACGCTGCAGGCGATCCTGACGATCCTCTACGACCTGATCCAGGCCGGCTACATGAAGCCGGGCGGATCCGGCACGCAGTTCACCCAGGCGCAGTCGCAGTGGAGCCTGGACGAGGCCGCTCTGCTCTACCCCTCGGGCTCGTGGATCGAGAACGAGATGAAGAAGCAGACCGCGGACGGCTTCAAGATGATGGGCATCCCGGAGCTTCCGCTGGACGACAAGCAGACCACGCCGAAGGGCACCATGCGCGCCGAGGCCGGCGAGCCGTTCATCGTCCCGACCAAGGCGAAGAACGCGGCCGGCGGCAAGGAGCTGCTGCGCACCATGCTGTCGAAGGATGCGGCGACCTGGACGGCGCAGCAGAAGTTCGCGCCGACCATCGTGAAGGGCACGGTGCCGGACGACGCCTTCGGCTCGACCGCGCTCGCATCGCAGATCAAGATGCTGGACGCGGCCGGCGACAACGTGTTCACCATCAAGTCGACGAACCTGTACGGCATGAACTCGGACCAGCTGCCGATCTGGAACTCGTTCCTCGACGGCAAGATGACGGTCGATGAGATCACCAAGCAGCTGCAGGCGCTCGTCGACAAGGTCCGCAACGACAGCTCGGTGAAGAAGATCGAGATCAAATGAGCAATTCAACAGTCAGCGGCGGGTCTGCACTGCAGACCGCCGCTGTGGTGACAGCACGCTCGGGGCGGCGCAAGCCGCCCCGAGCGGGGCTCCCTCGCAAGATGACCCTGGACTATATGTCGTTCCTTGCGGTCTTCCTGGTGCTTCCGGTCGCGATCTTCCTGATCTTCGTGATCTGGCCGTTCATCCAGGCGGTCTACTTCTCGCTGACGAACTGGACCGGCTTCTCCCCGCAGATGGGCTTCGTCGGCCTGGACAACTTCGTGAGGCTGTTCCAGGACGGCGCCTTCATGCAGGCGATGGGGAACAACATCCTGCTGGCGATCGTCGTTCCGCTGATCACGATCATCATCGCGCTGGTGTTCGCGAGCCTGATCACCGTCGGCGGACCCAGCCATGGTCAGGTACGCGGTCTCAAGGCCTCGAGCTTCTACCGGGTGGTGTCGTTCTTCCCCTACGTGATCCCGGCGATCGTCATCGCGATCCTGTGGAACATGATCTACGCGCCGAGCGGTCTGCTCAACGGCATCCTGGGCCTCTTCGGCATCGACAACAACCAGTTCGCCTGGCTCGGCGATCAGCGCACGGCGATGCCCGCGTCGATCTTCGTGATGGTCTGGGGCATGGTCGGCTTCTACATGGTGCTGTTCATCGCCGCCATCAAGGGGATCCCGGCCGAGACGCTGGAAGCAGCGCGCATCGACGGCGCCGGTCGGTTCCGCACGGTGACCTCGATCATGCTTCCGCAGATCCGCGACAACGTGCAGACCGCATACATCTATCTGGGGATCGCAGCGCTCGACGCCTTCGTCTACATGGCAGGCCTCAACTCCACCGGCGGCCCCGGCAACAGCACCCTGGTGATGAGCCAGTATCTGTTCCGCACCGCCTTCGAGAAGGGGCAGTTCGGATTGGCCAGCGCCATGGGCGTGGTGCTCGCCGTTCTCACCCTGGTGTTCGCCGGTCTCGTGATGGGTGTGTTCCGCCTCACGGGCGGCAAGGATGAAGGAGGACGCTCATGAGCGTCGAGACCCGCGCAGCGATCACGATCGACCCGGGCGCCCGGCAGGCCGAGCACAAGACGAAGTCGACCACGAGCGACAAGGTGGTCGGCGGGGTCTCGCACGTCATGCTGGTCATCTGGGCGATCATCGTGATCCTCCCCCTGGTGTGGACGATCATCGGTTCGTTCAAGACCACGAAGGAGATCTTCAAGTCGCCCTTCGGGCTCCCGGCGAACTGGAACTTCGACAACTACGTCACGGCATGGGTCGGCAACAACTTCGGTCGCATGTTCCTGAACACGATCATCGTGGTCGGGTTCTCGCTGTTCCTGGTCATGCTGCTGGGCGCGATGTGCGCCTACGTGCTGGCCCGGTTCTCCGTTCCCGGCAGCAGGGTGATCTACTACCTGATGCTGGCGGGGCTTACCTTCCCGGTGTTCCTCGCGATCGTGCCGCTGTTCGGCATCCTGCAGAAGATCGGTCTCCTGGGAACGCTGCCGGGCCTCATCCTCACCTATGTGGCGTACGCGTTGCCGTTCACGGTCTTCTTCCTGTACTCCTTCTTCAAGTCGCTGCCATACGAGATCCAGGAGGCGGCCTACATGGATGGCGCCAGTGAATGGCGCACGTTCTTCCAGGTGATGCTGCCGATGGCCAAGCCGGGCCTCGCTGCGATCGCGATCATGAACTTCCTCGGCCTGTGGAACCAGTTCCTGCTGCCGATCGCCCTGAACCCGAATCAGGACAACTACGTGCTGAGCCAGGGCATGGCCGCGTTCGCCTCGTCGGCGGGCTACTCGCTCGACTTCGGTGCAATGTTCGCGGCAGTGATGATCACCATCATCCCGGTGCTGCTCATCTACATCTTCTTCCAGCGTCAGCTGCAGGGATCCGTGTCACAGGGCACCTCGAAGTAATCAATGGGGACGGATGGGCATGACAGGATCCCATCCGTCCCCCCACCATCCGCCCGCGGCTGTGAGAGGGCGCTCGCGCGCGTCCCTCTGCCCGCCGGCACACGTTCTGGAGCACGATGTCGATCTCCGCAGATACTGCTGCGCACCACCCGTCCCCCGCACAGTTGCGCTGGCAGCGCGGCGGCATCGGGGTCTTCCTGCATTTCGGCCTGAACACGTTCGCCGGCGTCGAATGGGGTGACGGAACGCTGCCGGCCGCGAGCTTCGACCCGAGCCGTCTCGATGCACGGCAGTGGGTGTCCGCAGCGCAGACGGCCGGCGCGACGTATGTCGTGCTGACGGCCAAGCACCACGACGGCTTCTGCCTGTGGCCCACGTCGACCACCGACTACTCCGTGGCTTCCAGCCCGTGGCGGGACGGCAAGGGCGACGTCGTCCGGGAACTCGCCGACGCCTGCGCCGAAGCCGGGATGGGCCTCGGGCTCTACCTCTCGCCGTGGGACCGTCACGAGCCGCGCTACTCGGATCCTGAGGCGTACGACGACTTCTACTGCGCTCAGCTCACCGAGCTGTGCACCCAGTACGGTGATCTCGTCGAGGTCTGGTTCGACGGCGCGGGGTCGGCCGGCCGGAGCTACGGCTGGGAGCGGATCGTCGAGGTCGTGCGCACCCACCAGCCCGACGCCGTGATCTTCAACATGGGCGATCCCGACATCCGCTGGGTCGGCAATGAGGACGGACTCGCCGCTGATCCCGTCGAGTACGTGGTCGACGTCACGCGCAACGATGTGCACACCGATGAGGTGCTGGACTTCGGCGAGCGCTATCTGCCCCCGGAATGCGATGTCTCGCTGCGCCACGGCTGGTTCTGGCATCCCGACGACGCGCCGAAGAGCCTGGAGCACCTGCTGGCGATCTACTACCGCTCGGTCGGGCTTGGGGCCAACCTGCTGCTGAACGTTCCCCCGAATCGTGACGGACTCATCGACGAGGCGGACCTGGCACGGCTTCAGGAGTACTCGCAAGAGCGGGAGCGCCGCTTCGGGACGCCGCTGCCCGCCGCGCTCACGTCTCTCGCTCCCGGTCGCTGGAGGGCTGACTTCGGCTCCGACGTCCAGATCGATCACCTCGAGCTCGTCGAGGAGCTCGAGAACGGTCAGCGCGTCGCCACGCATCGCGTCCTGGCGTCCGGAGCGGAGGTCTGCTCGGGTCAGACCATCGGCGCCGGCCGCTTGCACGCTTTCCCCGCGCGCACCCAGAGCGCGATCGAGATCGAGACGACCGGACCCGATCCCGTGCTCCTGTCCGTGCGCGGCTTCAGGACCGGGACCGAGAGCATCCCTGTCCCGCCCTCTGTCGAGGAGTACCGGGCGTCCGACGGCGACATGATCCTCATGTGAGCGCCGGCGGGGTCTGGCCGAGGCTGCCCTGACCTTCTTTTCGGTGGTGTCGATCGTGACCGGTGCCGGGTCGGGGTTACTCTTCCCGACCCGGCACCGTGGCGCGTGCTACCGCGCAGTCAGCGTCACGTACTGCGAGGCGTCGTCCGGAGCCTGCTGCTCGAGACGCATCCTCTCGTTGACGTACTGCAGGGTCAGACCGCTGTTGCGGTTGACGAGGCGGTAGGTGCTCGCCCCGTCCAGCGACGTGCCATCGGTCGCCACCCGTTGCAGGTACCACTGGTCGCTGCCACCGGGCGTGCCGAGGCCCGACGAGGTCAGGGGCTGCGCGTCGGCCTGCGGCGCCCCGACCGTGACCACCGCATCGACCGCGCGTCGCTCGGCCGGCGCGGATCCCGACACCTGGAGGTCCTTGCCTGTCGCGGCGTCGACGACGCGGTAGAAGCCGCTGTTCTGGTTGCCGTCTCGCACGTCCTTCACCGGCTCGAGCTTCCAGGTGGAGACGCCCGTGGCCGCGCCGTCACCGCCGTCCAGGCCGGGGCCGCGATTCGCCGTCACCGCCTTGCCTCCGACCCGCAGCACGTAGGCGGAATCTGTGGACACCGCCCCTCCGGCGGTGTCGCGAGGCGCGTATTCGGTGCTCACCGCGGCAGAGCCGTCTCCGGCTGTCTGCGCGATGTCGACCACCTTCCCGTTCAGATCCGAGATCGTCAGGAACGAACGACCGGTGACGTTCTGGTTCGTCAGGCTGCCGTTGTCCAGAGAGGTGAGGTAGCCGCCGGTGGATCCGGCGGGCATGAGGCCCACGACCTTCCAAGAGTTCGGATCGCCGAGATCGGCCGTCTCGTAGACGTTCCCGTCGTAGCCGACGATCCGGTACAGCCCCGAGAACGCGTTGTACGAGATGGCCGACTCGTTGTTCGCCGACGGCAGGTACAGGTGCTTCGAAACCGGATCCTCGTAGTAGGCGCTGTTCGTGATGAGGTCGACCGTCTGCGATGCACCGGTGGCCGGATCCGTCTGCGTCACGTAGATGCCGCCCGTCACGACCTTGACGCCGTTCTCGTACTTGTCATCGACCGCCTTGATCGTGAGGTCCTGGCCGGTCACGGGATCGTGGTAGCTCACGGTGCGATCCGGCGCGGACTGCCCGGTCGCCGTGTTCACGATGGTGTGCGCCAGCGTGTTCGCGGTGTAGCCGTTGCCGGAGGCGTCGGAGAAGACGATGAGGTGGTCGGCCTGCACCTTCGCGGCCTCGTACGAGGCCGCGACGTTGTCGCCGGAGCCCTTCCAGGCGATCTTGTCGGTGGCCGCGTCGTACGAGACGTTCAGTCCGCCGACGGAGTTGACGTTCCCATCGATGCCGCCGATGCCGGGCTGTGACCAGGAGCCGTCATGCCATTTCTGCCAGGTACCGCTCGCCATACCGCCGCTGATCGGCGCGCGTGCCATCTCGGTCCAGCTCGCGAGCGTCGAAGATGCCGGCTTCTTGTAGATCTTCACGTTGTATGTGATGTAGAAGTAGCCGGTCGAGTAGTCGACGAACAGCCGGCAGCCGGAGTTGCCGAAGGGGTAGGACTGACCGGGCGACGCGGCGCTGTCGATGACCTGGTTGTCGTCCCACGCCGAGGTCAAGGCCGGACCGACGTACTGCCATGTCGCGCCGGCATCCTTGGAGGTGGCGAGCAGGATGCGGTTGTTGTGATGCCCTGTCGCGACCTTCTGCGCGATGGTGGCGTTCGGGCCCGTGGTCTGCCACGGATCGAACTGGAACTCATCGTTGAGCAGCGCGTGCCAGGTGCCCTGCGGATCCACCCAGACGCCGATGACGTCGCAGTGGTCGTCCTGCTGGGGCGAAGGGATCGGGAAAGTCGGATCCTTGTCGAGCTGGTAGCAGATGGTGCCCGGGTCGCCGTAATAGGCCGGAGCCTGGTTCAGCTGAGTCGAGGAGCCCACGCCGGCGTTGACCGCGGAGAGATCGGTGTTGGTGAAGGTGCGCGCCCAGTGGTGGGCGGGATTCGAGTCGTAGGGGGTGTCGCCGTTGGACCAGTGGAACTGGCCGTCCTTGCTCACGAACGCCGAACCGGCGATATCGCTCAGCAGCGATCCGCTGATCTTGCCTGTGGCGGCTGCGGCGTACTGCGGCGGGGCCGGGGTGGTGTCCGCGGTGGCGGCGGCGGGGACGGCGAGTGCCACAACGGCCCCCACTGCCAGCGCCGGGGCCAGACCCCGCCATCGCGTGCTGGGGTGCCCGTTGCTTTGCGCGGTGCGGTGTTGTTTCATGGTGATGCCCTTTCCTTTTCCTCTTCGAAGCGGAGGGTTTGGGTGTGTCCTTCCCGTTCCCCACGTCGCAAGCGCGGAACGGGAAGGCGCCCGCTCATGCGATCACACGAGCGCGACGTCGGGGTTGGGCTCACGCAGGCCGCTCTCCGGGCCCGCGTGCGCGGTCTCGAGGGCGAGCACGATCGGCATCCCCGTGGCGGTGGGGACCGGAAGCTGGACGGTGTGCGCGTCCAGCGGGGTGAACGGCACGGCGGCGCCGTCGACGAGGGCGTGCACCGCGCGCAGCGCGACTCCGGGGGGCAGTGCGATCGAGAGGATACCGGAGACGGGGATGCGCGTGACGATCGCGTGCACGAGGTGCACGGATCCGTCGCTCTGCGCGTCCGCCTCCAGGGGCGCCGTGAAGAAGCCCCACCCGGGGTAGTCCCACCCGTCCGCCGGTCCGCTGCCGTGCACCGCTGCCCCGTTCACGGCCATCCAGGCGCCGACCGCGTCGGCCAGGGCGACCTCGACGGGGGCGAGCGAGCCGTCACCGCGCGGCCCGAAGTTCAGCAGGAGGTTGCCGCCCAGGCTCACGGTCTGCGCGAGCTGCTCGACGATCTGCGCCGGCGTCTTGCGCCCTCGCTCGGCCCAGGCGGAGTCGTGGAACCCCCAGCTGGCTTGGGTGAGGGTGGCACAGGCCTCCCAGTCGTGCATGGTGACCGACCGGTCCCACGGCGCGGGGAGCCGGCGCTCGTAGCCGCTCTCGTAGTCGCCCATCAGGGCGCCGTTGGAGTCGAAGTGCCGCGCTCCCCTGTCGTCGGCGCGGAGGCGGCTGTTCACGATCGCGCCCGGGATCCGTTCCTTGAGGAGCTGCTCGATCTCGTACGTCCAGCGGCCGTTCGCCTTGACCGATTCGTCCCAGGTGCCGTCGAACCAGAAGCCGCGCACCTGCGGGTATCTCTCCGCCAGTTCGAGCAGCTGGTTCGTCGCGAAGTCGAGATAGCGGTCGAACGCGATGCGGTCGTCGTCGGATTCGATCGCGTACCGCCAGTCGGGATGATGCCAGTCGAGCACCGAGTAGTAGAGGTGCGTGGCGAGACCCTCCGCCCGGTACGCGTCGAGGATCTCGCCGAGCACGTCGCGCCCGGAGGGCGTGGCGGTGACGGTGAAGTCGGAGTACGCGCTCGGCCACAGGCAGAACCCGTCGTGGTGCTTGGCGGTGACCGTGACGTAGCGCGCCCCCATGCGCCTGGCCGTGCGCGCCCATTCGGCCGGATCGAACCCGTCGAGCGTGAAGTCCGCGGCGAGCGCGGCCCAGTCCTCCCGGCTCACGTGCGCCGAGTGCATGAGGAACTCGGCAGCGAACTCGATCGTGCGGCCCTGCCAGGTGCCCGCCGGGATCGCATACAGCCCCCAATGCACGAACTGCCCGAAGCGATCGGCGCGGAACGCCTGCATCGTCGGATCCTGCCGGCGGCCGGTGGAGGTCGCGCCATAGGTGAGCGGGATCATCGTGCCTCCCCGCGTGGACCGGTGAGCCCCGGATGCCCGTCCCACGGGACGAAGGAGGCCAGGTCGAACTCCGAGGTCGCGCCCGAGGCCCAGACCAGGCGCACGCGTGTGCCGTCGACACCGACCTCCACCCGGTCGCGCCACCCCTGCGGGTCGACAGCGCCGCCACGTTCGAGCACGTGCAGCGTGATGACGACCGTGAGCCCCCTGTCGGTGTGGCCCTGCAGGGCGGGCGTTGCGGAGTACGGACCCATCGCGTTGGCATCGCGGTAGGCGAACACGCGCGCCCGCTCGGGAAGACGGCTTGCGTCGTCGGCGACGGCGGCCCGAGGAGCGTCCCACCCGTGCAGCCCGATCACCGCGGAGAGCAGGCCGTCGCGTCCGCGCGTCCAGGCGCCGTTCTCGAGGACTCCCCCGTCGAGTTCGGCGTCGTCGGCGATCGCCCAGCCGCCCTCGCGCATCGGCCACGGCCGATCCGTCTGAACCAGGTGGGCACGCACCTCCGCGGTGCCGTCGCCGGCGGTCACCGTGGTCACCGCCGTCCCGGGAAGGGCGCGGCGGTGCAGCTGGGGAACGTGCACGGACCCGGCGAGCTCTCCCTCGACCCGCGTGGCGCGGAGGGCGCTGCGGCGGCTGCCCACGCCTTCGTCGTCGAGGAGAGCGAAGTGCGAGTCGATCGCGTCGATCCAGGCGGGGCCGGTGCCGGGTGCGGTGTGCGTCGAGTACGCGAACTTCGCGTAGTGGGGGTCGTCGCGGTCCTCGTCTTCGCCGACCGGCAGCGTAGCGTGATCCGACCCGTGGTTCGCCATCCGCACGACGCCGTCCGGGGCTGCCCGGAGCACCCAGCCCACGGGTTCGATCGGGGCGGTGAACGAGCCGTGGTCGGAGGGCTGTGCCTCCTCGATCGCGGTCCAGACAGGTGCCGTCTCGGGCTGGGCGAGCCCCAGGAAGCCGATGCCCGCCAGATACGGGGATCCGAAGCCGCTGTAGTCCTGGCACATCGGCTCGAACGCGCCGTACCAGCCGAGCGTGAGCGGGCCGTCGGCACCGACTCCCTGCGCGGTGAAGCGCGAGAGCACTCCCGATGCGATGCGGCGGGTCTGGCCGGGGCTGAGCGCGCTCGCGGCCGACGCCTCCGCGCACCAGAGCGCGGCCAGCGCCGCCGTGCGGTACGTCAGCGAGCGGCCCTGATGCAGGAGCGAGCCGTCGGCGGCGACCATCTGCGCCTGCGACGCGGTGAAGTCATGCAGGCGCTCGAGATACCGCTGCCCCTCCGCGGTGTGCAGGGTGTCCGTCATGCGGTACCAGGCCCACAGGTAGGGATGGATGGCCCAGGCGTTGTAGTAGTCGATCGCGTGCTCCGGCCCGTCCGTGTACCAGCCGTCGCCGAGGTACCAGCTCTCCACCCGTGCCACATTGCGGACCGTGTGCAGTCCGCGCACGTCTTCGCCGACTGACCGCAGGAAGCCCTCCGCCATAGCGGGGAACAGCTGCCAGTTGTTCTGCCACACTTCGCAGCGCGCGTGATGACGCAGCCAGTCCGCGATCTGGAGCTGCTCGGGCCGGGTCAGGCCCGACCACAGCCGATCACGGCTGATGTGCAGGGAGAACGCGATGTTCGCCGCCTCGACGATCGAGTTGGTGATCCCGGTCAGCGGCAGGCGACAGCTGACGCCACGGGGCCACGCCTCCGCACCGCCCGGTCGTGTGCCGGCGAGAAGCGCCCGCGAGTAGTACTCGAGGTGCGCCTGGACGGCGGGCTCCCCGGAGTCGGCGGCACCCGCGATCCGCGGCGCGGCGAGCAGGAACGACCGGCCCACGGCCTCCATCCCCTCGCGCCGCGCGCCGTCGCCGGTGATGCGTCCTGGCAGGCGCGGCAGGGCGCCCTCCGGGCTGGCGTAGCGGCGCACCTGGCCCAGCCAGTCGTCCGCCACCGCCTCCCACTGCGCCCTGCCCCAGCCCGTGAACGGGGAGAGGACAGGATCCATCGCGATTCTCGTCGAGATGTCTTCCCTCACGGTTCCCTCTCCCCCCGCTGCCCTCTCCCGCGTCCACGGATCCGTTGCGTCTCAGGCGCTCGGGGTCGGGCTGGCCGTCGCGCCGCTCAGCGCCTTCTGGAACTCGGCACGGATGGTATCGCCGCCCGCGCTCTTCCAGGTCGAGATCGCGCTCTTCACATCGTTCAGCGAACCACGCCCGGCGATGAAGTTGGTCACCGCATCCGAGACGGGCTTGGCGATCGTGAGCCCCTGCTTCGCGTTGGTCGGGCTGAACAGGCCCAGAGTCGGATCCGCGACGCCGATCGGGACGAGCTTCGAGTACGCGTCGTGCAGCACCTTGATGGCGTCCGGGAACTGCGGCGAGTACAACGTGTTGGGGCCGGCCGCCAGATACTTCCACGGCACGGCAGTGTTGAGCGCCGCGGCGGGCGTCGGGATCGGGTTGCCCTTGCCGTCGCGGGTGTAGTCCGTGCCCTCGGCGCCGTAGTTCATCAGGAGGTACTCCTCGCTGCCGAACGGCGCCGCGAGGAAGTTCGCCACCTGCAGGACCTGCGTGATGTGGTCCTTGCTTCCCTTCTTCACCATGGTCCAGGCGAAGTCGATGTTGTCCAGCCACACCGTGGCCTTGCCGCCCGTGGCGCTGAACGGGATGAACGGGGCGACCTTGTTCGCGGGGTTCGCCGCGGGGACGGTCTGCTGGTACCCACCGGGCTTGCCGAACGCCGGCAGCCCGTCGTAGATCTGCGCGACCTGGCCGGAGATGAACGCGTTCGACATCTGCGACTTGGTCCAGCCCTCGCTGCCGGGGGCGAAGCATCCCGCGGCGTAGAGCTTCTGCACGAAGGAGACCATCTCCAGGTACTCCGGTGTCTCGATGTCCTTCACGAGCTTGCCGCTCTTCATCGTCCAGTTGTACGGCACGTGGAAGATGTGCTCGAAGGGGACCAGCCCGAACTTTGTGCTGCCGAGGGCCCAGCGGTTGGCTCCGGTGAGCTGCTTGGCGAGGGCGAGGTAGTCGTCGGCGTTCTTGATGGTCGAGGTGTCGGTGACGCCGGCGGCCTCGAAGAACGTCTGGTTGATGAACCCGGATCCGCCCGTCATGCCGCGAGGGATCGGGATGCCGTAGAGCTTGCCGTTCTGCACCGCCGGCTTCCAGAACGCCTGCGGGATGTTGGCCAGGTTCGGATAGTCCTTGGACTTGTCGCCCGCGAGGAACGGGGTGAGGTCCTGGCAGGCCGACTCCAGGAAGCCGATGATGTCGGCGATCGCGGCGCCGTCGTTGAGCATCAGGTCGGGCATGTCCCCGCCGGCGATGACGGTGTTGAGCTTGGTGTCGTAGTCGTCGCTCGAGACGGCGGTGATGTCCACGGTTCCGCCGAGACGCTTGTTGATCTCCTGCCAGGCCGGGTTGGAGGCCGCAGGCGTGGGCGGCGGGCCGAAGATGTTCGTGATCGCGGTGACCTTCTGGCCCTTGAGGAACGGCGCGGGCACGGACCGGAACGGCTTGGCCGGGTAGTTGAAGAACGCCGCGGGGACCCCCTCGGCGGTGCCCGCGAGATCGGGCGTCGCGCCCTTGAGCGGGATGTACTTCGGCAGCACCGAGGCCGAGGCGGCGGAAGCGTTGAGCGCGCCCTTCGTGCCGCAGCCGGCGAGGGAGCCCGCGGTGACGACGCCGAGGACGCTGAGGGCGGCGAAGGACAGGAAGGTCCGCCGGTTCGTTTCGAGAGCCACGTTGGGCTCCTTTCTGTACAGGGAGGTGGATCGATCGGGTGGAGCGGGCTTCAGCCCTTGACGGCGCCGGTGAGGACGCCCTTGGTGAAGTACTTCTGCAGGAACGGGTAGACGAGCAGGATCGGGATGACGCTGATCACGACGACCGCCATCTGGATCGCCTGGGACGGGGCGGAGATCTCGCCCACCGAGGCGGTGTCGAGCGGGGATCCCAGCAGCACGTACTGGCGCAGGATCATCGAGAGCGGCCACATGTCGCTGTTCAGGTAGAGCATCGCGTTGAAGAACGCGTTCCAGTAGGCGACGGCGTAGAACAGCCCGACCACGGCGAGCACGCCCTTGGACAGCGGAAGCACGATCTTCACGAGGATCCGGAAGTCGCCGGCCCCGTCGATCCTCGCCGCCTCGAACAGCTCCTGCGGCAGCCCCATGAAGAACGAGCGGACGACCACGAGGTTGAACGCCGAGATCAGGGTGGGCAGCACCAGCGCCGCGTAGCTGCCGAGGAGCCCGAGCTGCTTGACCATGAGGAAGCTCGGGATGATGCCGGGGGTGAACAGCATGGTGAACAGCGCCGTCAGCAGGATGAATCTGCCGAATGCGAGATCGCGACGGGAGAGCCCGTACGCCATGCCGACGGTCGCGGCGAGCGAGCACAGCGTGCCGATCACCGTGATGAGCATGCTGCGCACAAGGGCGGCGGTCACGATGCCGCCGGAGAAGATCGTCTCGTAGGCCGCGAACGTCGGGTGCAGGGGGAACAGCACCAGGCCGTTGGCGTTCGCGATGTCGGTGCTGTCGGAGAGGCTGGTCGAGATCACCGTGAGGAACGGGTAGATCGTCGCCGCGCAGATCAGTGTGACCACGATGGCCTTGCCCGTGATGCCGAGGCGACTGGGCTTCTCCATCCAGGCCGGCCGCGCCGAGTCAGCGCTGCGGTTCTTGCGTCGGGTACGGGGCATGACGACCGCCCGGGTTGTCAGCTGCACGTCACTTGCCACTGGAGTACACCCCTTCCTGGCCGAACAGATGAGCGACCTTGTTCGCGCCGAGCACGAGCGCGAGGCCCACGACGCCCTTCACCAGGCCGACGGCGGCGGCCGGACCCCACTGCCCGTTCTGGATGCCGTGGTAGTAGACCCAGGTATCGAGCACCTCTCCGGCGCCCGCGCCGACGTTGTCGCGCTGCAGCACGATCTGCTCGAAGCCGACGGAGAGGATGCTGCCCAGATTCAGGATGAGCAGCAGGATGATGACCGGCATGATCCCGGGAATGGTGATGGTCTTCATGCGCTGCCAGGGGCCGGCGCCGTCGACGGCCGCGGCCTCGTACAGCTCCTGGTCGATGTTCATGAGGGCGGCGAGGAAGATGATCGTCCCCCAGCCGGCGTCCTTCCAGGCGGACTGGATCGAGACGAGGAACGGGAAGAACCACGGTGTCGTCATGGCCTCGAACGGCTGCATCCCCATGGCCTGCATGAGGTGCGGCACCACCCCGGTCGCGCCGAGCACCTGTCCGAAGATCGACACGATGATCACCCAGCCGAGGAAGTGCGGCAGGTAGACGACGCTCTGCACGAACTTGCGGATCCGGTTCGACATGATGCTGTTCAGCAGCAGGGCCAGGACGATCGGGATCGGGAAGAACAGCACGAGCTGGAGGCCGGTGATCACGAGGGTGTTGCGCAGCGCCTGCCAGAACGTCGGATCCGCGAAGATCTTCACGAAGTTGTCGAAGCCGACCCAGGCGCTGTCGATGAAGCCGAGGTAGGGCTGGTAGTCCTCGAAGGCGACGATGTTGCCCGGCAGCGGCAGCCAGTGGAACACGACGAAGTACAGGAACCCCGGCGCGATGAGCAGGAGCATGACCCTGTCACGCTTGATCCGCTGCCAGAGGCTGCGCTTGCGGTGCGCGGGCACGCTCTCGATCCGTGCGGCCCTCCGGCGGGCCTTCGATGCGGGACGCACGGGCTGCGCACCCGCAGCCCCGTCGCCCTGAGTCGTCGTGCTCTGCACGAACGGCTCGCTGTAACTGCTCATCTTCGACCTCGACCTGAGACAGGGAAACTTCATCGGTTCTTCGCAAGTTCTAGAAAGCGCTTGCTGTGCTGCGAACGTACCCGACGGATCTGTGAGTGTCAACGCTGAGGAAGGATTTCAATGAAACATTGATTTTTGGAGGCTCCACGCCCCTTGATCTCGCCGCAGCGCTGGACGGAATGCATAGTATGCGCTTACTATCTGGATGCAGAACGAAAGGATCGTCGTGGATCACAACCCCCAGACCGCCCGCCCCGCCACCGTGGTCGTCATGGCGGAGGACTCCTTCCTCGAGGTGTTCTCCGAAGACGCGCTCACACGGCTGCGGAACACGGTGGAGATCGTGGGGCCGCTTCCGATCACGGACTTCTCCGCGCCCGAAGCCCGAGCGGCGCTGCGGGAAGCGCGCGTCATGCTGACGGGCTGGGGGGCGCCGCGCATCGACGCGCGCGTGCTCGACCTCTCCCCCGAGCTCGAGGCCGTGGTGCACACGGCCGGCACCGTGAAGACGTTCCTCGACGCCGAGGCGTTCGGGCGGGGCATCAGGGTGAGCACGGCGGCGGCGGCGAACGCCACGCCGGTGGCGGAGTTCACGTTCGCCGCGATCGTGTTCGGACTCAAGCGTGCGAGCCGTTTCGCCCATCAGCTGCACACCACCCGGCGGCACCGGACCGTCGACGGCATCCCGCCGATCGGCACGAACGGCGTCACGATCGGAATCCTCGGCGCCTCCAGGGTCGGGCGCGAGGTCATCGCCCTGGTGTCCCGGCTGGACGCGCGGATCCTCGTCTGCGATCCCTATCTGACCGCCGCGGAGGCCGCGCGGCTCGGCGTCGAGGCGGTCTCGCTCTCCGAGATGTGCCGCCGCAGCGACGTGCTCACGCTGCACGCCCCGAGCACGCCGGACACCCGCCGCATCATCGGCGCTCGAGAGCTCGCGCTGCTGCACGACGGCGCACTCATCGTGAACACGGCCCGCGGCGCCCTCATCGACACGGAGGCCCTGTCCGCGGAGCTCGTGAGCGGGCGGCTGGACGCGTATCTGGATGTCACGGATCCGGAGCCGCTGCCGGCGGACTCGCCGCTGTACTCCCTGCCGAACGTGGTGGTCACCCCGCACATCGCGGGAGCACTGGGCAATGAGATCCACCGGCTGGGCGACTCGGCCGTGCGCGAGGTCGAGCAGTACGTTGGTCGAGGGATCCTCGCGCACGAGCTCCGTGCCGACGAGCTGGCGTACACCGCCTGATCGATGCAGAGCATCACGCGAGGGAGCGGGGCGCAGGCCCACGAACGGAGGATGGGATGACGACGCAGGACGACCGCGCCACGGTGGGCGCCATGCACACCGTGACCATGTCCGATGTCGCCGAGCGGGCCGGCGTCTCCTCGGCCACAGTCTCCCGTGTGCTCAACGGCAACTATCCGGTCGCGCAGGCCACGCGCGATGCGGTGAACCGGGCCATCGAAGACCTCGGCTACACCGCGAACGCCCACGCCAGAGCGCTCGCGAGCTCGGCGACGCACAGCGTCGGGATCATCGTGAACGACCTCGTGGATCCGTTCTTCTCGTACATCGTGCGCGGCGTCGAGCAGGAGGCCTCCGCCACGGGCAGGCTCTGCATCGTGGCCGCCTCGCAGGGCGACGTCGACCGCGAGATCGACCTGATCGACCGCATGATCAGCCAGCGCACCGACGCCGTGATCGTCGTCGGCGGCGGCTATGACGACCCGCGCGCCCGACGCCGGATGGCCGAGCGCGCGCGGACGCTGGCCGGCATCGGGTCGACGCTCGTGCTCTGCGGCCGTCCCTCAGTGGGCGAGCAGGCGCCGACCAAGATCGTCGGCTACGACAACGAGGGCGGGGCCTTCGCCGTCACCCAGCACCTCATCGCCCAGGGCCATCGTCGGATCCTCTACCTCGGCGGTCCGATCGGACTCTCCACGAGCGTCGCGCGCCTCGCGGGCTTCCGCCGCGCGATGCAGTCGCACGGCTTCGAGGTCCCCCCGGACCTCGTGCACCAGGGCGCGTTCGGGCGGCGTTTCGGCCACACCGCGATGGGCGAGATCCTGGACGGTAACCCTCAGATCACCGCGGTCTTCGCGGCGAACGACCTGGTCGCGGCCGGCGCACTGGACGCGATGACCGCACGCGGCGTGCGCGTGCCCGAGGACATCTCCCTCGTGGGCTACGACGACATCCCGCAGTCCAGCGAGCTCACCCCCAAGCTCACCACCGTGCACGTGCCGCTGGAGGACATGGGGCGCGAGAGCGTGCGCCTCGCCCTGAGCCGCACCGACGACGCCTTCGGCCGTCACGCCGACGGCGAGATCATCGTCGGCACACGTCTCGTCGAGCGCGAGTCTGTCGCCGCGCCGCGCGCGACGCCGTGGGCGCCGGGGCGCTGAACGCGGCAAGCCCGACAGTGCGCAGGGCGTCGGAAACCGTGCGGATCCGATGCTAGGCTCGTTCGGTACGCCTCCGTAGCTCAGAGGATAGAGCGCCGGTTTCCGGTACCGTAGGTCGCAGGTTCGATTCCTGTCGGGGGCACAGACGCGAAGAGGGGCCGTCCGCACGGACGGCCCCTCTTCGCGCATGACCCGAGAACCGCCACACTGGGTTCATGACGGTCTCCCCCTCCCCAGGTCCGATGCTTCCTTCTGGCGTGCCAACACATGCGCGGTGGGGCTGGATCAACGCCTATGCCGTCGTGGCCGTCGCCCTGTTGTCGATCGTGCAGCTCTGGGTGATGAGCGAGGGGATGCTGAGGTACATCCGGGCTTTCATCATCGCGACGGCGCGGACCGCTCCCGGAAGTTCTCACTCCTCGACGATGACCGAGATGTTCTCCGCGATGATGCCGATGACGCTTACCCTCACTCTGATCGGCCTGCTGAGCTGGGGGCTGTACGCGCTGTGCGTGGTCGCGGCGTATCGCGACTACCAGGATCTCGGCCGGCTGGGCTACCCGCGTCGGTTCCACTGGGCGTGGAGCTTCTTCGGGCTCGTCACGCCGTTCGGCCTCCTCGTCTACCCGGTCGGACGGGCCGTCGTCGTGCACCCGCAGTCCGGGGAAGGGTGGGCCCCGATGTGGCTCGCAATCGCGGCCACGACCGTGAGCCTCCTCGTCACCGTCGGATGGTCGTTCTGGCTGATCTTCGCGATGTTCGACGCCATGCGCTCCGGGATGGGAACGATCGCCTGACCGCGCCACCGCGCGAGCCGGGTCAGAACAGCGCGACCACCAACAGCACGACCGCGATCAACGGGGTCGCTCCCTGCACGATCGCCGCACGCGCCTTGGACCGATCGGAGAGGATGAGCACGAGCGCCGCGGCGAGCATCGATCCGGTTCCCGCGAGAATGAGCGCGATTCCGACACCGGCCGATCCCGCGCTGACGAAGACGATTCCGATCACCGCCGTGATCGCGAGGAACAGGTTGTAGAAGCCCTGGTTGAACGCGAGCGGCCGCGTCGTCTCGGCGTCTTCGGCAGACGTACCGAAGATCCGCCGCGTCGACGGGTGCGTCCAGCGCACCGACTCCAGCACGAAGATGTAGACGTGGATGAGCGCGGCGAGTGCGGCGAACACGGATCCGATCAGCAGGAGCATGGTGCGATTGTCCCGCACCGGACCGGTTCAGCCCCGCGCGACGCGGCGGTAGGTCAGATCGCGGATCTCGCGGCCCTTCGCGATGCCCTTGCGCTCGAATGCGGTCATCACACGTCCGTCGAAGCGCTCGGCCCACTCCCCCTCGAAGGCGCGCTCGAACTCGGGCGCCTCATCGAGCACCTCGCGCATCTGCAGGGCGTAGTCCTCCCAGTCCGTGGCGAGGCGCAGCAGTCCCCCATCGCGCAGAGCCGTGCCGGCGGTCGCGCCGAAGCCCGGTCGCACCAGTCGGCGCTTGGTGTGGCGCTTCTTGTGCCACGGGTCGGGGAAGAAGATCCAGACCTCATCGGCGGAGCCCGCAGGAAGGTACGTGGCGAGCACCTCGGGTGCGTTCGCCTCCGCCAGGCGCAGGTTGCGCACGCCCTCGCGCTCGGCGTCGAGCATCGTCCGGGCGAGCCCGGCACGGAAGACCTCGACCGCGAGGAAGTCACGTTCGGGATGCGCCGCAGCGGCCGACACGATCGCGTGCCCCTGCCCGGAGCCGATCTCGACGGTCAGCGGAGCCTGGCGCGCGTACGCCGCACCGAGGTCGAGCCGCGCCTCAGGATGCACCGAGGTCCAGGCGACGTCACGGGGCACGTCGAGCACGTAGAACCCGGCGAGGTCGGTGAACGCGCGTTCCTGCGCCTCGGACATGCGGCCGCTGCGGCGGACGAACGAGACCGGCTCGTCACGGAAGGTGCGGGGTTCGGGCATCCCTCCAGGGTATCCGCGGTCCGGCGTCGCGCCTGACCTGCCTGCCCCGCGAGCCGAACGTCCGCTCATCGCCCGCCCCCGGAGACCGGTCCCGAAACGGGCTCCGTCACGAAGTCGATGAGCTCCTCGACCCGGCCAAGCAGCGACGGCTCGAGATCCCGGTAGCTGCTCACGCGCGAGAGGATGCGCTTCCAGGCATGGGCGATGTCGGCCTGCGAATCGGCCGGCCAGCCGAAGGCCCGGCAGATCCCGGCCTTCCACTCGATGCCGCGCGGGATCTGCGGCCAAGCGCGGATGCCCATCGCGGCGGGCGTCACGCACTGCCACACGTCGATGTAGGGGTGCCCGACGATGCGCAGATGCGCACCGTGGGGTCCGCGCAAGATCTGCTCGACGATCCGGGTCTCCTTGGATCCGGGCACGAGGTGGTCCACGAGCACGCCATAGCGGCGATCGCGCCGCGGCGGGGCGGCGGCGAGCAGCTCCTCCAGCAGATCGACCCCCTGCAGGTACTCCACGACGACGCCCTCCGCGCGCAGATCGTCGCCCCAGACCTTCTCCACGAGTTCCGCGTCGTGCCGCCCCTCGACGAGGATGCGGCTCGGCAGCGCGGTGCGCGCACGGGAATCCCCGACCGCGAAGGATCCGGAGGCGGTCCGCTTGGTTCCGCCCGAGGCCGCCCCTGCCGCGCGAGCAGGGTGCACGAGCCGCACCGGCTCGCCGTCGATCATGAAGCCCGCGCCCATCGGGAACAGCCGGCGGCGTCCCCGGTAGTCCTCGAGCTCGACCTGTCCGCCCTCGATCCGGGTCACCGCACCGCAGAACCCGTCCACCGCGACCTCGACCACGAGGTCCTTCTCCGCCGCGACGTCCACGGCGACCTTTGCGCCGCGCTCGCGCCAACCGGTCGCGAGCACATCGGATCCGTACCTGTCATCCATCGTCCTCAGCCTATCGAGAGCGCACCTCTCCTTTCGGGGTCCTGCGGCCGGCACGGGCAGGAGAAACAAAGGAAGACACCGCCTAGACTCGCTCCTGGGGCCTGCCGGACCCCGGGAGGAGCGAAGATGCGCGCGCGCTGGGCTGTCGTCTTAGGTGTGGTCCTGGGTGCGCTCGGCATGTCACTCGGGTCCGCATCGGCGCTCGCGAGCACGGACGCGACGGCAACCGCTCCGGCCTCGGCGCCGGTGACGCTGGGGTCGCAGTTCATCACCGATGAGGTGGGTGCGCTGGGCTCCTCCGAGACGGAAGAACTCAACAGCCGGCTCGAAGACCTCAGCCGGTCGCAGAACATCCAGCTGTTCGTGGTGTTCGTCGACACGTTCTCCAATCCGGACAACAGCCAGGAGTGGACGAACCAGGTCGCCGTCGACAACGGTCTCGGCCAGCAGCAGTATCTGCTCGCCGTCGCCACGCAGTCACGGCAGTACTACCTGTCCGCCGACAAGGCGGGGCCGATCCCGCTGTCCCGCGTGGACCAGATCTCCCAGTCGCTCGTGAACGATCTGCGCACGCAGGACTGGGCCGCCGCCGTCCGCACCGCAGCGACCGGCTTCCAGGGATCCGGATCCTCGGGGGCGGATCTGGGCGGGATCCTGCTGATCGTCCTCTGCGTCCTCGCGATCGTCGCCGCGATCATCGTGCTGGTGGTGATGCGCCGACGCGCCGCCGCCCGGGTGAAGCCGATCGCGACCGATCCGGTCGGGGATCCGCTCGACGCCATCAGCGACGAGGAGCTGGCCAAGCGCGCCGGCCTCGCCCTCGTGCACACCGATGACGCGATCACGTCCTCCACCGAGGACCTCGGGTTCGCCACCGCCCAGTTCGGCGACGCCGCGACGAGGACCTTCACCGAGGTGGTCGCCAAGGCCAAGAGCAAGCTCGATGAGGCGTTCTCACTCAAGCAGAAGCTCGACGACGAGGTCCCCGACACCGACCAGCAGCGCCGCGATTGGCATCTGCAGATCATTCGGCTGTGCGAGTCGGCCGACAACGCGCTGGACGCGAACGTCTCGGCCTTCGATGAGCTGCGAAAGCTGGAGCAGAACGCGGAGCAGGCCCTCGTCCAGTTGAAGGGGCATCGCGAAGCCGCGGCTTCGGCAGTGGCTGCAGCACCTGCGGCATTGCAGGCGCTGGCCGCCGACTACGACGCCTCCGCCCTGCAGACGGTCGCCGGCAACCCCATCGAAGCCGCGAGCCGGCTGCAGCTCGCCGATGCCAACATCGCTCAGGCCGCCGAGCTCATCGCGCAGGGGAAGCGCGGCGAGGCCGCCTTCGCGATCCGCACCGGCGAAGAGGGCGTCCTGCAGGCATCGCAGCTGGCGGCTGCGATCACGACCCTGCGGACCGACCTCGCTGCGACCGAGGCCCAGGCGCAGGCGCTCATCGCGAACCTCGAGCAGGATCTTGCGGGAGCCGCGGCGCTCCCCGCATCGCCCGAGCTGAACGCCACGATGGCGGCGACCCGCACCGCGCTGGATCAGGCTCGCGCCGATGCCACCGGCACGGGACGACGACCCCAGGCGGTCCTGGAATCGCTGACGGCGGTCAACACCCGGATCGACAGCACGGTGGACGCGATCCGCAACGCCCAGCAACAGGCCGAGCGCGCCCAGCAGGTGCTGGAGCAGACGCTCACCCAGGCGCGCGCGGAGATCTCCACGGCGAACAGCTACATCACGACCCATCGCGGCGCGATCGGCCCCGATGCCCGTACCAGGGCCGCCCAGGCCTCGGCGGAGTACGACCAGGCCGAAGCTGCCCGCGTCGCGGATCCGAATGCCGCGCTGCAGCACGCGCAACGGGCGATCGCGCTCGCACGCGAGGCCACCCAGCTCGCCGCGGGCTCCATCGACTCGTGGGGCAACGGCGGAGGTGGCTGGGGCGGCGGAGGCGGCAGCAGCCGCAGCGGCATGGGCGACGCGATCCTCGGCGGCATCATCGGCGGGATCCTGTCCGGTGGTGGAGGCGGCGGCCGGAGCAGCGGAGGCTGGGGCGGCGGCGGCTGGCGCTCCAGCGGAGGCGGCGGCGGGTTCAGCCCCTCCAGCTTCGGCGGCGGCAGCCGCGGCGGGTCGGGCGGCCGCTTCTGACACCCGGGCTCTCAGCTTCTCTTCACGTGCACGACCCCATCGACCGGAAATCTGGAAAGGACATCCCATGACCAAGCAGTCCATCTTCGGCCGCATCTCCACCCTGGTGAAGGCCAACGTCAACGCGCTCATCGACTCCGCGGAGGACCCGCAGAAGATGATCGATCAGCTGGTCCGCGACTACACCAACAACGTCGCGGATGCCGAATCGGCCATCGCCGAGACGATCGGCAACTTGCGCCTTCTCGAGCGCGACCACCAGGAGGACGTGCAGTCCGCCGCGGAGTGGGGCAACAAGGCCCTCGCCGCCAGCCGCAAGGCCGATGAGCTGCGCGGAGCCGGCAACACCGCCGACGCGGACAAGTTCGACAACCTCGCGAAGGTCGCCCTGCAGCGTCAGATCAGCTCCGAGCAGGAGGCGAAGACGGCCGAGCCGCAGATCGCGGCGCAGACCGAGATCGTCGACAAGCTCAAGGCCGGCCTCAACGGCATGAAGGACAAGCTGGTCGAGCTGAAGAACAAGCGCAGCGAACTGCTCGCCCGCGCCAAGGTCGCCGAGGCGCAGACCAAGGTGCAGGACGCGGTCTCCTCGATCAACGTGCTCGACCCGACCAGCGAACTGGGCCGTTTCGAGGACAAGGTGCGCCGACAGGAGGCGCTGGCCCAGGGCAAGGCCGAGCTCGCCGCTTCCAGTCTGGACGCGCAGTTCGAGAGCCTCGAGGACATCGGCCAGCTCACCGAGGTCGAGGCCCGCCTGGCGGAGCTGAAGGCCGGATCGACCAAGCCCCAGGAAGCGCTCGAGGGCTGAGATGACCCGTTTCCTCGTCGTCCCGCAGTGGCAGGGCTCCCCTGCCCCGCGGGCGATGCTGCTCACCGAGGGGGCGTCGGCCATCGCCGGCGACCTCCCCAGCGCGCGCACGACGGTGCTGGAGGTCCCGCTCGAGGCCGGAGACGCCGAGGGCACGGGCGTGCACAGGCTCAGCAGTCTGCGCCGCACGAAGGAGCTCATCGAGGAAGCGATCACGGCGCATGCCGAGCCCACGCTCGTGGTGGGCGGTGACTGCGGCGTCAGCGTGGCCGCGGTCGCCGCCCTCCCTGGCGCACTGCACGACGTCGCGATCGTCTGGTTCGACGCGCACCCCGACCTGCACACTCCCGAGTCGTCGGCCTCCGGCGCCTACGCGGGCATGGCGCTGCGGGCTCTGCTCGGCCACGACTCGTTCCCGATCGACGGCCCGCCGGGGCTCAGCCCCGAGCGCACGGTGCTCGTCGGTGCGCGGTCCGAGGACGACGCCGAGAGCGCCTACCTCGCGGAGTCCGGAATCATCCGACTCGACGACCTCGACGACGCACGAGCGCTGGCGGAGGCCGTGGCCGCCACGGGCGCATCGCGCGTGTATGTGCACATCGATGTCGACGTGCTGGATCCGTCCGAGCTCGCCGGGGTGTCCTCCGCCGTGCCGTTCGGCCTGCGCACGGCCGACGTCGTCGGCGCCGTGAAGGCGCTGCGCGAGCAGCTGCCGCTGGCAGGGGCGACCATCGCCGGCTTCGCCCCGCGCTCCGCCAGCGACGCCGTTCAGGACCTGGGCGCGATCCTGCGTCTGATCGGCGCTCTCGCGTGACGGCGGGCGACGCCGCCCGTATCGCCCAGATCGAAGCCGAGGCCGCCGAGATCCTGGAGCGGTCCCGGCGTCGGGACCTGCGTCTGCCCTCGGTGCTGCTGCGCTCCCCGATCAGCCGTCTCGGCTACGCCTGGGGCATGGCCGTCGGCTGGATCTGGGGCGGCCTGTGGAGCACGGGAGAGATCGAACGTCGCGAAGGGCTGTGGATCTTCCGCGGCATGCCCGCGTGGACCTTCGCGCGAGGGGGCGTCTGTGTCGCAGGCTGCTACCTCACCGGCGACGACGTGCCGGACGACCGTGTCCTGCGGCATGAGGCCGTGCACAAGCAGCAGTGGCTGCGCTATGGCCTGCTGATGCCGTTCCTGTACCTGTGCGCCGGACGGGATCCGCTGCGCAACCGCTTCGAGATCGAGGCGGGTCTGAAGGACGGGAACTACCTGCCGAGGCGCTGACTCAGAGCAGCCCGAAGCGCTCCGGTACGGTGATCCGCCCCGCATCCATACCCAGTCGCTCCCGGAGGTGCTCGGCGATGTCCGCCGTGCCGAGGAAGCCGCAGAGCAGCGTCACGGTGGTGTGCTCCCCCACGCCGTCGCACAGCATCTCGTCGGACCAGGCGATCGCGGCCCGTGCTGCGGCGGTGCCGCGCGCGCAGCGACGGCCGGTGCCGAGCTCACCCGCACGCGAATCCCTCGGCAGCCAGGTGACGGTCATCCGCGGCGGGACCGTGACCGTGGAGATCGACTCCGTGTCGGGGACCTCGACGAACACGCGGCCGGTCGCGCACAGCGGCAGCGTCGCGAGAGCCGCCTCCAGCTCGGCCAGGGATCCCTCGTCGGCGACGATCAGATGCTGGGCCTTCGTGGAGCGACGCTGGGCACGACGCTCGGCGCGTGCGGTGGTGCGGATCGCGGCGGTCATGATGTCTCCACGATATCACCGGATGAAGGGTTGCCTAACCTACCTCCGAACCGCTGCTGAGCGCCGGCGCGCCGTCAGTCGACCAGCGCGGCGCCCAGCGCGTCCAACTCGGCACGGCTCAGCCCGGCGCCGAGCAGATAATCCGCCGCCGAGCCGTGCTTCTCATCGATGCTCTTCAGCAGGTCGCGCATCACCGGCGCCGGCGACTGGGTCGCCACTGCGATCGCGTCGTGGGCGATCGGCAGCCGCTCCTCGAGCCACTTCGCGATCGCTCTGTTGCGCGATTCCGGAAGCTGCGAGGCGGTCAGCGCATAGTCGTCCACGATCGCGTCGCGATCCGCGCCGACGGCGGCGAGCGCGAGCGCGACACTGACGCCGGTGCGATCCTTGCCGAGCGTGCAGTGCACCAGCGTGGGCTCCCCCTCGGACAGGATCCGGACCACCTGGACGATGCGGTCGGCGCCGTCCTCGACGATGTGCCGGTACAGGCCCGCGAGACTCACGTCGCCCAGCAGGAACGAAGTGACGGACCCCGCGAACAGGGGAACGCGATCGATGCGCAGCCCCGGCAGCGCACACGGCTCGGCGCTCACCTCAGCGTCATCGCGGAGATCCACGACGCGCGCGACCCGCTCGGTGAGGAAAGAGTGCGCCTCCGGCCCGACGTGCGCGAGGTTCCCGGAGCGGAACAGCACCCCCTCGCGAATACGTGAGGTGCCGGCTGGAATGCCGCCGACGTCGCGCAGATTCGTGATGCCGGGTACGTCGAGCAGGATCATCCGCGCCTCCTCACCGTTCGCCGCTGCCGCATGCCACCAGCCTAGGGCGTGTCCGCCGCGTCGGCCCCGGCACCGGGCGCGCTCCGAGACGGCCGCCGAGCGGCAGGGACCCGGAGCATCCGCAGGAGGGAGCGGGTGCGTGACGGGCGGCGAAGGGGGACCTCGACTCTGACTCGCGCCTTCCGAGGAGTCCGGAGCATTCTGCCTGTACTTCGGCGCTTCAGATTACTGCAAGTTACCTTTCATGACGGACTGAGCGTGCACTTTGATCTCCCATTTCACGTCGGCGACTGGGCGGGAGCACAATGAGGGCGTGTCCCACGTCACCCCCGAAGAGACCACCGAGTTCTCCTTCCTCACCGGTCAGGCCGCCACCCTCGGCGTCCCCGTCCCACCGGTCGAACGCCTGAGCCTGCCCCTCGCGGACGGGCGCATACTGAGCGCGCTGCGCTACGGCGACGAGCCGGTCGAGGTCACCCTGCTGCATGGTGCGGGCCTGAATGCGCACACCTGGGACACCACGGTGCTCGCCCTCGGCCAGCCCGCCCTCGCGATCGACCTCGCGGGCCACGGCGACTCCTCCTGGCGCGACGACGCCGACTACACCGGCCGCACCCTCGCCGCCGATGTGATCGAGGCGCTGCGCGCCTGGACAGACCGTCCGCAGGTGCTCGTCGGCCAGTCGCTGGGCGGGCTCACCGCGGCAGCGATCGCCGCCCGTGCTCCAGAGCTCGTGCGCGAGCTCATCGTCGTCGACATCACCCCGGGCGTCGACCAGAGCGTCGGCCCCGCGGCGCTGCGCGAGTTCTACCGCGTCGTCGACGCCGCCTCCCGTGACGAGCTGGTGGACCGCGCCCAGCAGTTCGGCTTCGGCGGATCCCGGGACGACACCGCCCGCGGAGTGTTCCTGAACACGCGGGTCCGCCCCGATGGCCGCGTGGAGTGGAAGCACCACTTCGCGCATATCGCGGCTCAGCTGCTGGACGCGCCGCCCGCCGGCGCCGCGATCGGAGCGCCGACCGCGATCCTCGGCGAGCACGGCTGGGCGGATCTCGATGCCGTCGCCGCCCCGCTCTCCCTGGTCCGCGCCGGCCACGGATTCGTCTCGGACGACGCCGAACAGGAGTTCCGTGCACGCGTTCCTCAGGCGAGAGTGCTGCGCCTCGAGGGGAGCCACAACCTGCAGGAGACAGCCCCCGCAGCCCTCGCCGACATCATCCGCACCGCCGCTGACAGCATCGGTCCCTGAGCCCCTCGAAGGGCCCCGGATTGTGACGCCGCGTTCCGTCGCCGAAGCCCGGCCCTGAACCGCCGTCCTAGGCTCGACCGCACACCGCACGACCCGCACCGCACCGCACTCACAGCACTCACAGCACCGCCCGAGAGGATCCCTCGCATGCACCGCACCCGTGCCGCACTCACCTCGCGCCGCTCCCACGCGCCGCGCCGCGCCGCCGTCGCTCTGCTCACCGGCTTGACGGCCGCCGCCCTCATGCTGTCCGCCTGCACCGGATCCCCTGCTCCGTCGGGAAGCAGCGCCTCGGGAGCCGCCGACGCGAACGCCACGCTCACCGTGGGCCTCGTGCTCGAACCATCGAGCCTCGACATCCGGCACACCAGTGGCGCTGCGCTTGAGCAGGTGCTCGTCGACAACATCTATGAAGGCCTGGTCAGTCGCACGCAGGACAACAAGATCATCGACCGGCTCGCGAAGAGCCACGACGTCTCAGCCGACGGCCTGACGTACACCTTCGTGCTCAACGACGGCATCACCTTCCACAACGGCGCGAAGCTCACCTCCGCCGATGTCGTCGCCTCGCTGCAGACCGCGAAGGACGACAAGACCGTCCAGGGCCACGCCGACCTCGCCGACGTCGCGTCGATCGAAGCCAAGGACGACAAGACCGTCGTCATCACGCTCACGCAGCCCAGTCAGAACTTCCTGTTCAGCCTCACCGGCGCCGCGGGCCTCGTGTTCCAGAAGGGCGACACGACCGACCTGCAGGCCGCCGAGAACGGCACGGGTCCGTTCACCCTCACGCAGTGGAAGAAGGGCGATTCGCTCTCCTTCGCCCGCAATGACACCTACTGGGGCACCAAGGCCGGCGTGAAGAGCGTCGTGTTCGACTACATCCCCGACTTCACCGCCGGCGTGAACGCCGCGCAGAGCGGCACGCTGGACGTGCTCACCGCGGTGGACGCGAACCTCGCGCCGCAGCTCGACAAGAACGGGGCCTTCACCCTCACGAAGGGCCGCACCACCGACAAGGGCACACTCGCCTTCAACAACGCCAAGGCCCCGCTGAACGACCAGCGCGTCCGCGAGGCGCTGCGCCTGGCGATCGACCACAAAGCGCTGATCGAGGCGCGCGGCGTCGGGACGACGCTGTACGGTCCCATCCCCCAGCTCGACCCCGGGTACAAGGATCTGTCCAGCACGGCGCCGTACGACCCGGAGAAGGCCGAGTCGCTGCTCAAGGAGGCGGGTCAGGAGAATCTCGCCCTCACCCTCACGATCCCCTCGTTCTACGGCACGACGGTACCGCAGCTCCTCACCAGCGACTTCAAGAAGGTCGGCGTCACGCTCACGGTGAACTCGGTCGAGTTCCCCGCGTGGCTGGACTCCGTCTACACGAAGCACGACTACGACCTCAGCTTCGTGCTGCATGTCGAGCCGCGCGACTTCGGCAACTTCGCCAACCCGGACTACTACTTCGGCTACAACAACCCCGAGGTGCAGAAGCTCTACGCACAGTCGCAGACCGAGCTGGACGCGAAGAAGTCGGCGGACCTGCTCTCCCAGGCCGCCCAGATCGTGGCGAAGGACGCCGCCGCCGACTGGCTGTACGAGGATCAGACGCTGACCGCGGTGCGCCCCGGGGTGAACGGCTTCCCGAAGGACTCGATCAACTCGCGGCTGGATCTGCGCGGCGTCACCGTCACGAAGTAGCCTCGGCCCTGTGCTCCGCTACGCGCTCACCCGGGGAGCCCTGCTCATCGCGGGGCTCCTCGTCGCGAGCGCGCTGATCTTCCTCGCACTGCGGGTGTTCCCGGGCGATGTGGCGCAGCTTCTCGCGGGGAACAAGGCGACGCCGGAGCAGGTCGACGCCATCCGCAAGGCCCTGGGGCTGGATCAGCCGCTCGTGCTGCAGTACCTCGGCTGGATCGGGGGCGTGCTGCATGGCGACCTCGGCACATCGCAGCTCAACGGCGCCTCGGTCGCCGCCGAGCTCGCGCAGAAGGCGCAGGTGACCGTGCCGCTCGCGACACTGTCGCTGCTCGTCGCCCTGATCATCGCCGTCCCCCTGGGCATCGGATCGGCGCTGCTGCGCGGACGCGCCGCCGGCACGGCGCTGAACACCGCAGCCCAGGCGGTCGCCGCCGTCCCCGTCGTCTGGGCGGGCATGATGCTGGTCGTGGTGTTCGCGGTGTGGCTGGGCTGGCTGCCCGCGCAGGGCTTCCCCCGCGGTGGCTGGGCGGATCCCGGCGCGGCACTGCAGGCGTTGATCCTGCCCGCGCTCACGATCGGCACGATCGAGGGAGCGCTGCTGCTGCGCTTCGTGCGCAGCGCGACCCTGCAGGCCGCGGGACAGGACTTCGTGCGCACTGCAGCGGCGAAGGGGCTCACCCGTAACCGCGCTCTCCTCCAGCACGGACTGCCTGCGGTAGGGCTCTCGATCATCACCGTGCTCGGCATCCAAGTGGCAGGCATCATCGTCGGATCCGTCGTCGTCGAGCAGTTGTTCACGCTGCCGGGGATCGGGCGCATGCTCGTAGTCGACGTCGGCACGCGCGACCTCGTCAAGGTGCAGGGCGAGCTGCTCGTGCTCACCGGCATGGTGCTCATCATCGGCTTCGCCGTGGATCTGCTGCACCGCGCGCTCGATCCCCGGCAGCGGGAGGCCGACGAATGAGCACCCTGCGCCGCCTCCGCTCCTCCGCCGCCGGATTGTTCGGTCTCATCGTCGTGGCCGCGATCCTCGTCACCGCCGGTGTCTCGCTGTTCTGGACGCCGTTCGATCCGCGGGCCACCGATGTCGCCTCCCGTTGGCTGGCCCCGAGCTGGCCGCATCTGCTCGGCACCGACCTGACCGGCCGCGACATCCTGAGCCTGATCATGGCCGGATCCCGCACCACGGTGCTCGTGGCGATCGGCGCCGGTCTGATCGCCACCCTCATCGGTCTGGCGCTCGGCGCGCTGGGCGCGCTCACCGCGCGCTGGGTGCGCGAGACCGTGGCGGTCCTCGTCGACGTCCTCATCGCGTTCCCCGTGCTGATCATCGCGATGCTGATCTCCACGGTGCACGGCGGATCCCTCTGGGTCGTCGTCTGGGCCGTCGGGATCGGCTTCGGCGTGAACGTCGCCCGGGTCACCCGCCCCGAGCTGCGCCGCGTGCAGCACAGCGACTTCGTCATCGCCGGGAAGGCCTCGGGGTTGAGCCCTCTGCAGAACCTCGTCCAGCATCTGCTTCCCAACATCGCCCCGGTCTTCATCGTGCAGCTGAGCTGGGCGATGGCCACGGCGGTCCTCGCCGAGGCAGGGTTGTCGTACCTCGGCTTCGGCGCCTCGGTCGTCGACCCGTCCTGGGGCATCCTGCTGGCCGACCTGCAGCGCTACATCCAGATCCACCCGCTCACCGTGGTGTGGCCCGGGCTCGCGATCACGATCACCGTGCTCGCCTTCAACCTGCTCGGCGACGCGCTGCGCGACGCGACGGATCCCACGTTGCGCACCGGACGGCGTCCGGCGAATCGGGCGCGCGCCGGCGAGCCGCGTCTGCCGGAGGTGACCGCATGAGCCTCGAGGTGACCGACCTCGTCATCGAGATCGACGGCCGCCCGGTCGTGGACGGCGTGTCTTTCGCCGTGCCGGACGGCGCGCGCCTGGGGCTCATCGGCGAGTCCGGATCCGGCAAGTCGCTCACCGCGCTCGCGATCATGGGGCTGCTGCCGGACGGGGCCACGGCGTTCGGCAGCGTGCGCTGGAACGGCCGCGAGATCCTGAATCTGCCCGACCGCGAGCTCGCCGGGATCCGCGGCGACGAGATCGGCATGGTTTTCCAGGAGCCGCGCACCGCCCTCAATCCGATCCGCACGATCGGCCGCCAGATCGCGGAGACGATCCGGATCCACGAGCGCATCGACCGGCGCGCCGCCAGGGTGCGCGCGATCGCGGAGGCGGACCGCGTCGCGCTGCCGGAGCCTGCGCGCATCGTGGACCGCTACCCGCATCAGTTGAGCGGCGGCCAGCGCCAGCGCGCGGCGATCGCGATCGCCCTCGCCGCGCGGCCGCGGCTGCTCATCGCCGACGAACCGACGACGGCGCTGGACGTGACCATCCAGGCCGGCGTGCTGCGTCTGCTGCTGTCGCTCGTGGAATCGGATGGGATGTCCCTCGTGTTCATCACGCACGACCTGGCCGTGCTCGCGCAGGTCGCGACGCACGCGGTCGTGCTCGCCGACGGACGGGTGGTCGAGTCCGGACCACTCGAGACCCTGCTGACCGCGCCGGCATCGCCGATCACGCAGGGCCTGCTGCGCGACGCGACGGCCACCCTGTGGCGCGGGGAGGAGCAGGAATGAGCGAGACCGCTCTCCCCGTTTCAACCGCGACACCGGACTCCGGCTCGGGCGAGCCGCTGATCCGCGCCCGAGGGCTGCGCCGTGAATACCTCGCCGCTCGAAGAGAACCGTTCGCACGGCGGGCGCGCTCGGTCGCTCTGGACGACGTGGACCTCGACGTCGTGGCGGGCCGTGCGCTCGGCATCATCGGCGAATCCGGATCCGGCAAGTCCACCCTGATCCGGCTGCTGCTGGGGCTCGACCGCCCGACCGCGGGCACCGTGCACGTCGACGGACGCCCGGTGGACGCACGTGCGTCCGCGCGGGCGCTGCACTGGCTGCGCCGTGAGACCGGGCTGGTCTTCCAGGATCCGTACGCCTCGCTGGACCCGCGCCAGTCGGTCGGCCGGATCGTGTCGGAGCCCCTGCGCGCGCTGGGCATCGACGGCGATCATCGTGCCAGGGTCGCCGAGGTGCTCGACCGCGTGGGCCTGGATCCCGAAACGGCATCGCGCTACCCGCACGAGTTCTCCGGCGGCCAGCGTCAGCGCGTGGCCCTGGCCCGGGCGATCGCGCACCGACCGCGCATCCTGATCGGGGACGAACCGATGTCCGCGCTGGACGTCACCGTGCGCGCGCAGATCCTCGACCTGCTCCGCGAGCTCAGCCGCGACGGGATGACCCTCGTGCTGGTGTCCCACGACATCGGCGTGGTGCAGAACCTGTGCGACGACGTCGCCGTGATGAAGGACGGACGCGTGGTCGAGCACGGCCCCACCGCGCGCGTGCTGCACCACCCCGAGCAGGACTACACCAAGCGCCTGCTCGCGGCGATCCCGGTCATCCCCGGGCGCTGATACCCGGGAACGCGTTCAGAGCCGGTACACCCGCCGGGCGTTCTCGGCGCCGATCATCTCCAGCACGCGGCAGGCGTCGGCCTCGCTCCACTCCCCCTCGCGCACCCAACGGCCCAGAGCGACCGCCATTCCGCGCCGCCACAGGATCGATCCGACCAGGTGCAGTTCGGGCAGGCCGAACGCGTCCGAGGAGTACAGCTGCTTCGCGAACGGTGCGAGTTCGAGCGCCTCCGCGACGAGCTGCCGGCTCTGCGCGCCGAGGTAGTTCACGCCGAGGCCGATGTCGAAGTAGACGTTGTCGAAACCCTGCGCCAGGTACGCCGCCTCACGGTGATACGGGTAGCAGTGCAGCAGCATGATCGGCGTGCGCTGCACGTCGGCGCGCCGGAGCAGCGGCAGCAGCAGCATCGGATTCGTGCGATGCAGGTCCAGGTCGCGGTCGCCGAAGCCGACGTGCACCTGCAGCGGCAGACCGAGCGCGACCGCCGCGTGCACGACGAACGCTTCGAGCACAGGATCCGACAACCGCGGCTTCTCCTGGCCGAGTGCGGACCAGCGCGCCACGGCCGCGGCCACGGCGGCGTCGGTCGGAGGCTCCCAGTCGATGTCGAAGCCGACGCGGTACGCCACGATCGTCTTGAACCCCTTGGCGGCGGCCCCGGCCTCGGCGATCGCGGCGCGGAACGCCTCGGCGAAGTCGGCCGGGGCGACGCCGTCGGCGAGCAGACCCTCGGCGACGAGCTCGAGACGCACGATTTCGCTGGTCGCACCGCCCGACTCCTCGGCCATCGCGGCCGGGCCCGTGATCGGGCGCAGGCTGAAGCCGGTGTCCATGACCCAGTGCTCGACGCCGGCGGGGCGCAGCAGCACCCGGTCCAGCTCGGCGGGAGCCAGCGCGCTGCGCGCCGCCCAGTACTCGTCGGCGGGCGCGTGCCGCTCGATCCCCAGCAGCGGGGCGCACCAGCGCCGGAACGCGAAGCCGGGCTGGGAGTCGAACTGCGTCATGTACGCGGGGATCGGATCCGTCGACGCCTCGTTGAACGACTCCTCGAACGCGGGGCGGTCGATCGGATCGACGTAGCAGCCGTGCACGTGGTGGTCGACCAGCGCGAGCGACTGCGCGGTCTCGGCGAGGCGGGGCGGGATGCCCTCAAGACCCTCCAGGATCCCGTTCTCCTCGAACGCCTGCTCACCAACCGGCATATTCCTGCACCTCCTCATCGCTGACCCGACCCACGATCGCGTCGGCGATCGCCTGGTCGAGGATCCCCACAGACCGGTCGATCTCATCATCCGTGATGACGAGCGGCGGTGTGATCTCCAGGACGTTGCCGCCCACGTAGTAGACGACCGCGCCGAGCTGCCAGGCCCGGTAGACGACGCGGCGGGCGAGGTCGCCGTCGGGTTCCCGCTCTTCACGGTCGTGAACCAGCTCGAGCCCGATCGTGAGGCCGCGCCCGCGCACGTCGCCGATCCGCTCCGCCGACAGTCCGCCCTCGACGCCCTCGCCCGCGGCCAGGCGCCGCAGCGCGGCCGCGAACCGGTCGCCAGCCTGAGCAGCCCGTTCGACGAGCCCCTCCTCGGCGATCGTTCGCAGCACGGCGCGGCCCGCCGCGGTCGACACGGGGTTGCCCGCGGTGGTGAGCAGGGCGGATCCGGCCGGGTGGTCCAGGATCGCGGCCGGCCCGACCGCCGCGGAGAGCGGGATCCCCGCGCCGAGCGCCTTGCCGAACGTGACGATCTCGGGCACGATGCCGTCGTGCTGGAACGCGTGCAGCGTGCCTGTGCGGGCGAGGCCGACCTTGACCTCGTCGACGACGAGCGGCACCCCGGCTGCGCGGCAGGCCTCGTGCACGGCGCGGAGGAACCCGTCCGGCGGGACGACGAGCCCGCCGTCGGAGAGGATCGGCTCGACGATCAGGCAGGCGACGCGGTCCGTGGCCAGGGCGGCGCGGATCGCCGCCAGGGATGCGGCGACGTCGGCGTCGATCCCGTCCGGGCCGGGCCGGAACGGGTTCGGGTACGGCACGAGCACGAGATCCGGATCGCCGACGTGGCCGGCCTCGATCTGCTGCCCGGAAACGCCCATCGCCAGCCCCAGGCCACCGTGGTAGCCGTGTTCGAACGCGACGACGGTGCGGCGTCCGGACGCGTGCCGACAGGATCGCAGCACCACGTCGTTGGCGTCGGATCCGGCATGGCCGAGGTAGACGCGGCGCTCGCCCTCGCCCGACGCGGGGACGAGCGCGAGCAGATCCTCCGCGAGACCGACCGAATCGGGGTGGATGGCGGACAGCCCTCCCGCCCCGGGCGCTGTCCGCACGGCGCGGGACACCGCCTCGACCACGGCGGGATGGCCATGGCCGAGACCGGTGGCGGTCCAGGTGGCGGACAGGTCGATCAGCTCCCGGCCAGCCGGGTCGAGCAGGAGCGAGCCGTGCCCGCTGACGACCTCGAGCGGGAAGAAGCGCAGCTTCTCGACGCCCGCGATCGCCCGGGCGTCGCGGTCGAGCAGGGAGAGCGTCATCGGTCCTCAGACGGTCCGGTGAGGTGGATCGGGTCGAGCTCCTTGCCGAGGCCGGGCAGCTCGAGCTCGCGGGCGAGCGAGGCGCCGACCTGCTTCGCGATCTTCGACGCGGCGAGCGCGAGGATGAGCCCGAGCGCGCACCAGAGCAGCGCGACGATGCCGGCCGCGGACGGATCCGCCGAGTCCTTCACGTTGAACCAGATCACGATCACGATCACGACCGCGCCGAGCACCGGCAGCACCGTGCCGAGCACGCGTCCACCCCCGCCGTGCACGGCCTGGAAACGGCCGTGGTTGACGAAGTACACCGCGGCGACCTCGACCATGAGGTACGCGACCATGAGGCAGACCGTGCCGGCGATCGCGAAGTAGAAGTACGCGTCGATCGCGGCGTTGCCTGTACCCATCACGGGCCAGCCGGTCGCGGCGCAGATCAGCAGGGTGACGACGACCACGGCGAGCACGAGCCAGGCGGCGCGGCGCGGGCCGCCCTGGGGGTGCAGCACGCCCAGTGAGCGCGGGCCGAAGCCGTCGCGGGCGAACGCGTAGAGCATGCGGCTCGCGGTCGCGACCGTCGCCATGTGCGAGCCGAACGCGGCGCAGGTCGCGGTGAAGATCGCGATCACGCCGAACCACGGCCCGATGTACTGCGTGCCGAGGTCGCCGAGGGTGTTCCCTGAGGTGCCGAAGGCCTTGAGACCGGCCCCATCGGTGCCGAAGCCGATGGTCTGGGCGAACATCACCACGACGAAGAGCACGCCCGTGATGATCAGGGTTCCGAACAGCGCCCGCGGGATGTTGCGCTTGGGGTTGTTGGTCTCCTCGCCGAGCGACGCACAGGCCTCGAAGCCGGCCCAGGACAGGAACGCCGCGACGACGCCCGAGAGCACCTGGCCGACATCGATGCCGCTGAAACTGAAGCTGGAGAAGTCGATACCTGTGGTGTGCGCGCCGCCGTGACCGAAGATCGCGATCACGAGGACGATCATCGCGACGATGCCGACGCCCTCGATGATCAGCAGCACCTTGGCGATGAGCGCCACGTCGCGCCCGGCCAGCAGGAAGGAGAGCGCGGCTCCGACGACCATGATGAGCGGCCACGGCAGTTGGACCGGGTGCGCGACGCCGGGTTGGAACGCCGCGATCAGCGCGTTCACGAACGCCGCAGTGAGCGCGAGCGTGCCGATCGAGAAGCCGACGTAGGCGCCGAGCATGGCCCAGCCGGAGAAGAATCCGGTGCGCGGACCGACCGTGCCGCCGATCAGCCCGTATGCGGATCCGGCGTGGTTGAGGTGGCGGGTGAGGCGCATGAAGCCGTAGCCGACGAGGGCGACGCCTATCGCGCCGATCACGAAGACGAGCGGCACGGACTTGCCGACGATCGCGACCAGGCCCTGGCCGTTGCCGGACATGGCGAGGGTCGGCCCGACGGTGGCGAGCGACAGGGCGAGCGCGGCCCAGAGCGGCAGCTTCCGCTTCGGCGCGGATTCGGAAGCAGTCGGCTTCCGGGTGGATTCGGTGGCGGACATTCGGGTCTCCTCCATGGGGGATGGATGCAGGATCGGTGCGGGTCGGGGTCATGCTGTGTGGTCGGTCGCTGAGCCTGTCGAAGCGACTGATCTGGCGTGCGTCCCTTCGACAAGCTCAGGGACCGAGGTGAGTGCTCGAGACGCGCGGGCTCAGCTCCAGGCGAGGCGCAGCGCCGCGGTGATCTCCTCCGGCGAGGCGCCCGCGAAGGCGGTGAGCTCGTGCCGGCGCACCGCGACCGCGCCCTCGACGATGCCGGGGCCGAAGAGTTCCCGGGCGAGCGCGGAGGCCGCGAGCCGGTCGAGCGCGGCGGATGGCTCGGCGTCGAGCCGGAGCCGGGCGGACTCGGGCGTTTTGGCGGGGTTGCCGACGACCTCCTCGGGCAGCGGCAACTCGCGCTCGATGCCGCCCAGTGCGGATCCGAGGAACGCCGCGGCCGCGAGGTAGAGATTCGCACTCGGGTCGACGATCTTGAGCTCGATGTTCGCGCCGTGCGGGTTCCCGGGGGTACCGGCGAGGAGCCGCAGCGCGGCCTCGCGGTTCTCCAAGCCCCAGCACACCGCGGCGCCTGACCAGGATCCGGGTGTGAGTCGCAGCGACGAGACGACGGAGCCTGCGTAGACCGCGAGCAGTTCGGAGAGGCCGTCGAGCACGCCGCCGATCGCGCTGCCGCCCTCGCCGGAGATGCCGTGCGGGCCGTCACCGGTGCCGAACAGATTCCGCCCATCGCGAGCGAGCGAGAGGTGCAGGTGCATGCCGTTGCCGGATCCGCCGACGAACGTGAGCGGCGAGAACGACGGCGCAAGTCCGTGCCGGGCGGCGACGAGGCCGATCAGGATCCGGGTGAGCACGGCGGTGTCGGCCATCTGCACGGGCGGCAGCGGCGCGAGCGAGACCTCGAACTGGTCGGTGCCGTACTCGGCGTGGATCTGCTCCGAGCCGACCCGGGCCTCCTCGAGCGTGCGGGTGAGGTCGGTGAGGAACTCGCGGCGAGCCACGAGCGAGCGCATCCCGTAGGCGGCCCAGGAGGACTGCTCCAGCGGCGACCCGTCGGGGCTGACCAGGGTGAACTCCAGCTCCGCGCCCATGAGAGCGGTGAGACCGGCGGCGGCGACCCGCTCCTCCTGGTCCACGAGGCGCCCGCGGGCGCACAGCGCCGAACGCGCGCCGCTCTGCTCGTGGTAGCAGGTCGGGCCCCACGCCATGCCGTCGCCGATGGGACGGACCGCGGCGGCATCGAGGCGGAGGCGGAGATCCCCCGAGACGCCGATGTCGCTGGTGAACGCGATGCCGTTGTCGGCGCAGAACACGACCCAGGAGGGCGAGGCTCCCATCCCGGAATTCACGAAGCTCGACAGCCGGCGCAGCGGGACGGCCTTGCTGCGGGTCACGCCCGCGAAGTCGAGGGCCGTGCCGACCAGCAGCTCGACACTATGGTCGCGGAGCGCGCGGACCGTGTCATCGAGCGCGGTGTCTTCGAGCGCGGCGGCTGCCGGGTCTCGGTCGTTCGGGTCGCCGTCGGTCACGGGGACATCCCTTCTTCGGGGTTCACTTCGTCGTGAGGCATCGTCGCAGCAGCCTGTTACGGGTTGATGTCATGCCTGTTACAGTGTTGCACACATTACCGATTCTGTTACGTTTGAACCAGAATCACTTGGAACGAAGCGGTCGCAGCGATGAGGCGACCGCGCGGAGCGGAGGTCTCCCATGTGTCGCCTGTTCGCGTACGTCTCCCCCGGCACGTCCACCGCTGACCGCGAGCTCGGCGAGGACGGCATCGAAAGCTTCCTCTCTCTCGCGCGTCTGCACGGAGACGGCTGGGGCTGGGCCGGTGTGGAGAGCCTCGGCGACGCACCGGTCGTCCGCAAGTCGCCTCTGTCCGCCGCCGCAGACCCGGATTTCCGGCGCACGATCGGTACGGCCGGCCACGCCGCGATGATGCACCTGCGCTGGGCGACACTCGGTCTGCCGGTCGAGCTGTGCAACGCCCACCCGTTCCGGCACGGTGACGTCTCCTTCGAGCACAACGGATCCCTCAAGCCGATCGATCGGGCCCGCGCGATGCTCTCGTCCGAGGCCCTCGCCCGCATGACCGGCGACACCGACAGTGAGATGTACTTCGTGCTCATCCAGGAGCAGCTCGATGCCGGCCTCGACCTGCCCGATGCGACCCTGCAGGTGGTGCGGCGGTTGCGCGAGGCGTTCCCGCTGTCCAGCCTCAACGCGATCCTGCTCGACCGCGAGCAGCTCGTCGTGGTTCACGCAAGCGCACGCAGCGTGCTGCCCGAGGACGACCTCGACGAGATCGCGCAGCTCGGAGGCCTGCCCGACGAGCACAATGAGGACTACTTCGCGTTGCGGTGGAAGCGCTCCGCCGACGGCGCCGTGCTGATCAGCTCGACCGGCGTGGCCGGAACCGGCTGGACGCCGCTGCCCGCCGAATCGGTCACGACAGTGCAGTTGGGCGACGGGACGATGCGCACCGAGTCCCTCGACGCCCGGCACGCGAGCCCCGCGTGACAGACTGAGCCGTATGGCCGACGACGAGACCCTCTCCGACCTGGTCGCCGCATCGTTGCCCGAGCTCAGCCGTGCCGGGCGCCAGGTCGGCCGCGTGCTGCTCGCCGACTACCCCAGTGCAGGCCTGTCCACCTTGGCCGACCTGGCGGAGCGTGCCGGAGTGAGCCCTCCCACCGTGCTGCGCTTCGCGCAGAGTCTGGGCTTCGGCGGGTTCACGGAGTTCCAGCGTGCGCTGCGCGACGAGCTGACCCGGCGCTCCTCCGGTCCGCTCGTGCGGCTGAGCGCCCCGGCCGAAGCCGGCACGCCGCGCGAGGTCGTGGTGCGCGATGCGACCGTGCAGGCCGAGCGCACCCTCGAGTCGTTCGCTCGGATCCCCGATGCCTCGTACGCCGCCGCCGTCGACCTGCTCGCGGATCCCGGTCGGCGCATCCTCCTCACCGGAGGCCGCTTCACCTATCTCGCAGCGTTCCACCTCGGCACGCACCTGCAGGAGCTGCGCGCGGGGGTGCGCATGTTCAACGACCCCTCGGGACATGACCTCGGTGCCGTCGTCGACATGACCCCGCGCGATGTGCTGGTGCTGTTCGACTTCCACCGCTACCAGCGCAGCGCGGCCGACCTCGCCGCGGCGGCGAAGCGCCGCGGGGTCGCGCTGCTGCTCGTCACCGACGGTCTGGAGTGCCCGATCGCCCCCCGCGCCGACGTCGTGCTCGACGTCGCGAGCTCGACCGATCACGCGTTCCAGAGCGACTCGGCGGCGTTCATGCTGAACGAGCAGCTGCTCAACCTGGTGCTCGAAAGGATCGGCGAGCCGGCGCACACGCGTCTCGCCCTGTGGGAGCGCATGCGCGAGGGCGAACTGCTGAGCTGATCCGCGCCCCTAGAGCGACTTCTGCAGGAACAGCACGTCCAGGGTGCGGCCGAACTTCACGCCGACACCCTTCAGATGCCCGGCGTCTACGAACCCGTAGCGACGGTGCAGCGCGATCGAGGCCGCGGCGGCCGTGGGCTCGATCACGGCGATGAGCTCGTGCAGCCCCGCCTGCGCGGACGCGTCCAGCAGCGCCTCCAGCAGAGCCTTGCCAAGACCGCGTCCTGCGGCGTCGGGGCTCAGGTAGATCGTGTTTTCGGCGCTGAACCGATAGGCGGATTTCGCGCGCCAGTGCTGGGCGTATGCGAAGCCGAGCACCCCGCCGTCGGCGTCCGCCGCGACGAGGAACGGAAGGCCCGTGTCCGCGAGGAGCTCCCGCTTGTGCTCCCAGACCGCCAGATCCGTCTCCTCCTCGTCGAAGGTGACGGTGCTCGTGCGCACGTAGTGGTTGTAGATGTCGCGGATCGCGGGGAGATCGGAATCCCGCACCGGCCGGATCCGCCCGGGCGCGCTCGAGGCGTCCGCGCGTGTCTGCGACGCCGCCGGAGTGTCGCTCATCCGATCCTCCAGTCGACGGGCGCGGCACCCTGCTCCTCGAGCAGCGCGTTGACGCGCGAGAACGGCCGGGATCCGAAGAAACCGCGGCTCGCGGACAGCGGTGACGGGTGCGCGGAGGCGATGACCGGGGTCGAACCCAGCAGGGGGCGCAGCCCTTCGGCGTCGCGACCCCAGAGCACCGCGACGAGCGGTGCGTCGCGGGCGACCAGGCTGCGGATCGCGAGCTCGGTGACCTTCTCCCAGCCCCAGCCGCGGTGCGAGGCGGGTGCGCCGGGGCGCACCGTGAGCACTCTGTTCAGCAGCATGACGCCCTGATCGCTCCACGCCGAGAGATCGCCGTGCACAGCGGGCGCGATCCCGAGGTCGGTCTCCAGCTCGCGGTAGATGTTCCCGAGACTGCGCGGCAGCGGGCGCACCGCCTTGTCCACGGCGAAGGAAAGGCCGATCGGATGCCCGGGAGTGGGATACGGATCCTGGCCCACGATCAGGACCTTCACGTCGGCCAGCGGTCGGGCGAACGCGCGCAGCACGTTCTGACCGGCCGGGAGATAGCCACGGCCGGCCGCCGTCTCAGCGCGCAGCCGGTCCCCGAGCTCGGCGACGAGCGGCGCGACAGGTGCCAGCGCCTCCGCCCAGCCCGCATCGAGCTGGCCGTCCTCGGCGAGCTCGGCGAGCGTCTTGGGCATCAGAGCGCCGCCCGATCACTCGAGACGGTCACGCCCTCGGATCCGGGGAACACCCGCCAGACGCTGCCCTGCCCCGCGATCCGGAGGCCCTCCGCGTCGGCGATGAGCACGGTGCTCTCATCGATCCCCAGCCCGCCGTCGACGGCCCCGGCCTCGGTGGCGGCGATCAGGCGGCTGAGCGTGCCCCACTGCGCGACATGCACGTCGATCGACACGTCGACCAGACCGATCCCGGGCACGACGGTGATCTCGTCGAGATCCTCCGCGGTCTCCTCCGGGGCGATCGCGACCTCTCCGATCCGCCAACCGCCGAGGATCGCGCGCTCGGCGGCGATCATGGCGCCGGCCGAGAAGCCGAGATACGGCGTGCCACCCTGCACCGCGGTGCGGATCACGTCATACCCCGCCTCGAGGGCCGCGTGATAGGCCGGAGTCAGCCCGCCGCCGATCACGATCGCGTCGACATCGTCGAAGACACCCGGATCCACGAGATCCGTCAGCCCGACGGTCGTCACGCGGGTGTCGAGAGCGATCGCGCCGTCGGCGGTGAGCGCTTCGACGAGATTGCCGGCGTGGCCCGGATGAGCATCCTCTCGCACGGTGACCACGGCGACGCGCGGCACATCGGCTCCCTTCGCGGCGGCGACGGCCTGCGCCTCGGCGGTGAACGGTGCGAAGGCGGCGCGGCCGAACCCGCCGCCGATCAGGTGCACGCCCATGGTCAGTCCTCCCCGCGCGGGCGCAGCGGTCCGCGCGCGAGCAGGTGCGCCGCGGCCTGGGCCACCGGGCGGATCACGACGAGATCGAGGTTCACATGCCCCGGCGCGTTCAGGGCGTAGGCGATCAGGTCGGCCACGTCCGCAGCGACCAGTGGCGCCTCGACGCCCGAGTAGACGGCCTCGGCGGCGACCTCGTCGCCGCCGAGGCGGCGCAGCGCGAACTCCTCGGTGTGCACCAGGCCCGGCGCGATCTCGGTGACCCGGATCGGCTCGCCGTTGAGCTCCTGGCGCAGCACCTGCGGGATCATCGACTCCGCCGCCTTCGCCGCGTTGTATCCGGATCCGCCCGGATACGACTGGCGGGCCGCGGTCGAGGTGAGGAACAGCAGGTCGGCGTGGCCGCCGTTCGCTGCGGCGGCACGCAGTTGCGGCAGCAGCGCCGCGGTGAGCTGCTGCACGGCGAGCACGTTCGCCTCGAACATCCACCGCCATTTCTCGACGGATCCGTCCTCGACCCGCTCCGTGCCGCGGGCGCCACCCGCGACGTGCACGACCGCATGCAGCGGTCCGGTCTGCGCCAGGTGCTCCGCGAGGCCCGCGATCTGCTCCGGATCCGTGAGGTCGGCCGCGTACGCCGTCGATCCGGTCTCCGCGGCGAGCGCCTGCAGGCGGTCCTCACGGCGTGCGACGCCGACGACGTCCCAGCCGCTCGCCCGCAGCGCCCGCACCGTCGCCTCGCCGATCCCGGTGCTCGCCCCCGTCACGACTGCGCGTCTGCTGCAATGGGGATCGTCGTTCATCGCACTGTTCGCCATGCGTCAACGCTACGGGATCCCCGCACGCGCATCGACGATCACCGGTCGTCGCCCTCGCGTCCGGATCCGCGGGATCACGCGGCCGATCCCTGTTACGTCACATTTCCGCGGCCTTGTTGACAGCGGCCGCGGGTTCGTACTCTCGATGCAACGCCACCGGTTCTCGCACCCGTCGAAGCCACGGCCCCCTGCCCTGCGACGCGGTTCGGTGTCGCTCATCCTGAAGGAGACACTCATGACCGCTGCAGAGAACTGGCGCTTCGAGACCAAGCAGATCCACTCGGGTGCCGCGCCGGATCCCGTCACCAAGGCCCGTGCCACGCCGATCTACCAGACCACGTCCTACGTGTTCGACAACGCGGACCACGCGGCGAACCTGTTCGCGCTGGCCGAGTTCGGCAACATCTACACCCGCATCCAGAACCCGACCCAGGACGTGCTCGAGCAGCGCCTCGCGGCGCTCGAGGGCGGCACCGGCGCCCTCGTGCTCGCCTCGGGTCAGGCCGCCTCGACCTTCGCGATCCTCAACATCGCCCAGGCCGGCGACCACTTCGTGTCGAGCTCGTCGATCTACGGCGGCACCTACAACCTGTTCAAGTACACGCTCGCCAAGCTCGGCATCGAGGTCACGTTCGTCGAGAACCAGGACGACATCGAGGAGTGGCGCCGTGCGGTCCGCCCCAACACGAAGCTGTTCTTCGCGGAGACCATCGGCAACCCGCAAATCAACGTCCTCGACATCAAGGGCGTCGCCGGCGCCGCGCACGAGGCGGGCGTGCCGCTCATCGTGGACAACACGATCGCAACCCCGTACCTGATCCGCCCGTTCGAGCACGGCGCCGACATCGTCGTGCACTCGGTCACCAAGTTCCTCGGCGGCCACGGCACCACGATCGGCGGCGCGATCATCGACGGCGGCTCCTTCGCCTGGTCGCAGAACGTCGAGAAGTTCCCGGGTCTCACCGAGCCGGACCCGTCCTACCACGGCGCCAGCTACACGGCGGCCGTCGGCGACGGCCTCGCCTACATCATCAAGGCCCGCGTGCAGCTGTTGCGCGACCTCGGATCCGCGATCGCGCCGCAGAGCGCCTGGAACCTCATCCAGGGCATCGAGACGCTGTCACTGCGCATCGAGCGCCACGTGCAGAACGCGCAGGAGATCGCCGAGTGGCTGGACGGCCGCGACGACGTCGCCAGTGTGAACTACTCGGGTCTGCCGACCTCGCCGTGGTACGCGGCCGCGAACACTTACGCCCCCAAGGGCGTCGGTGCGGTCCTCTCGTTCGAGCTGAAGGGCGGCGTCGACGCCGGCCGCGAGTTCGTGAACAGCCTCACCCTGTTCAGCCACCTCGCCAACATCGGCGATGTGCGCTCCCTGGTGATCCACCCCGCCTCCACCACGCACGCCCAGCTCACGCCCGAGCAGCAGCTCACCACCGGCGTGACCCCGGGCCTCGTGCGCCTGTCGGTCGGCCTCGAGAACATCGAGGACCTCAAGGCGGACTTGGATCAGGCCCTCGCCGCCGCGCGCAAGGTCTCCGAGGCCGCGCGGGCCTGACGACTCCTCCTCAGAGACGGGAGCGCCCCGGATCCTCGGATCCGGGGCGCTCGCGTGTTCGTGCGTACGTGCGTTTGTCACCGCGCCCGCCGTATCGCCCGGCACTTCCCGCCCACTGCGTCTCCCTCCCGGTACTTCCCGCCACCGAGCCTCTTCCGCAACGGCGCCTCTCATCTGCTCTGGGAGAGACCTCTACCCCCCTTGCATGCCATTACTCCCCCGGGACGACGTCGACGAGAGGGGGTAGTGGCGGATGGAGGGGGTAAACGCACGAGGACGGCCAGAGGGAGCTCCACGCGCGTGTTCGTCCTCCCCAAACACCGGCACGGTGGCATTCGCGCACCGAGTCCGTGCACGCACCTCCGGGACACACCACGCACGGTCAGGCTGGGCGCATGGCGACGACTCTCACCATCCCTCGCGCACGGGATATCCTCCTCTCTCGCGACATGCTGCTCCGCTCGGGGTACACCGATCGCCGGCTCCGCTCGCACGTCGCCGACGGATCGATCGTGCGCCTCCGGCGCGACCGCTATGCGCTGACGGCGGACCTCGCGAATCTCTGGCCGGAGGGCCGTCATCTGATCGACGTGGTCGCCACGCATCTGAATGGGCGTGGATCCGATCCCGTCTTCTGGGGCCCGTCCGCGGCTGTGTTGCACGGGATCCCGCTCTACCGTCTGCGCCCGAACAACGTGCACGTCGTCGTGCTCGGGTCCCGCCATGCGCGCACCAAGGCCGCTGTCGTCCAGCACGATGTGCTCCTGCCGGAGGGCGACATCACGCGGATCGACGGGATCCGCTGCACCTCACTGGACCGCACGATCCTCGACCTCGCCTGCACGGCGACGTGGGAGGCGACCGTCGCTGCCGCCGATGCCGCCCTGCGCCGGGAGTGCGTCACCGGACATGACCACGACGAGCGCCGCGCGGAGCAGTGGCACCTGCGGATGTCCGAGCGGGCCGGGCAAAGCCGTCTGCACGGAGTCCGTCATGCCCGCCGTCTGATCGCGTTCGCCGACGGCCGCGCCCAGCTGCCGGGAGAGAGCGTCAGCCGACTGCACCTGCATCGACTGGGCTTCCGCAACGTGATGCTGCAGGTGCCGATCACGGGGGCGGAAGGCGACCATTACTGGCTCGACTTCGGATTTCCGGGATCCCAGGTCTTCGGCGAATTCGATGGCCAGACCAAGTACCTCGACGAGGACCTGCGCGGGGGCAGGACCCTGGAGCAGGCTCTGCTCGACGAGAAGCGTCGGGAAGACGACGTCCGGGGCGTCACCGGTTGGCGTTTCGCCCGCTGGGAGGAGCGACACATCCGCACGGCGGATGCGCTCGGCCAACGCCTCGCCGCCTTCGGCGTCCACCCGCAGGCAGGGTGACACGGGCTCTGCAGAAGTCGCCACGCAGTCGAACTCTGCGGCCGGCCCGTCTCTACCCCCTCGTATTGCCATTACCCCCACGAGGTGACGCCCATAGTGGGAGGTAGAGACGCGAGGAGGGGGTAATCGGCCGCCGGGCCAGCCGCGCCCGGCCGCCGGCCCAGATGCGCTTGCCCGCGCCCCGATCCGTAACCTTCCGCACCCGCCCGGCTGCACCCGGGAGAATGGATCCATGGACTGGCAGACGACCTCGGAGGACACGGTGCCCTCGGCACGCGTGTCGGAGGCGGACGCCCGCCTGCTGCGCGCCCGCCCGCCGTCCACGGGCGCCTGGCGTGACGGCGATCCGGCAGGCGATCGCCGGTTCGAGGCCTTCGGGCCGTTCCGCACCGAGGGCGGCGCCGAGCTTCCGCTGATCCGCATCGCGTACGAGTCCTGGGGCACGCTGAACGAGGCGCGCGACAACGCGATCCTCATCCTGCACGCGCTCACCGGAGACAGCCACGTCGTCGGCGAGGCGGGCCGCGGGCACGCGACGAGCGGCTGGTGGGGTGAGATCGTCGGCCCGGGCTGTGCCATCGACACCGACGAGTGGTTCGTGATCGCCCCGAACATGCTCGGCGGATGCCAGGGATCCACCGGACCCGCCAGCATCGCCCCGGACGGCTACGAATGGGCCTCGCGCTTCCCGTACCTCACGATCCGCGACCAGGTCGCCGCCCAGGTGCTGCTCGCGGACGCCCTCGGCATCGAGCGCTGGGGCGCGGTGATCGGCGGATCCATGGGCGGCATGCACGCCCTGGAGTGGGCGGTCGGCCAGCCCGACCGCGTCGAGCGCCTCGCGATCCTGTCCTCTCCCCCGGTGACGACCGCCGACCAGCTCGCGCTGAACTTCGTGCAGCTGGAGACGGTGCGGATGGATCCGCGCTTCGCGGGCGGCGAGTACTACGACGCGCCCGTCGGGGAGGGCCCGCACCGCGGTCTCGCGCTGGCGCGGCGGATGGCGCTGCTGAACTACCGCAGCCCGATCGAACTGAACCAGCGATTCCAGCGCTCCTGGCAGTCCGATGTGTCGCCGCTCGGCCAGGGCGGTCGCTACGCCGTGGAGAGCTACCTCGACTTCCACGGCAACAAGTTCACCCGGCGCTTCGACGCGAACAGCTACCTCACGCTCGTGGAGGCGATGAACTCGCACGATATCGGGCGCGATCGCGGGGGCGTCGAGGACGCCCTCAAGCGGGTGACGGCGACGACGCTCGTGCTCGGCATCGACACCGACCGGCTGTTCCCCGTCGACGGCCAGCACCGGATCGCCCGGGGCATCCCCCGCACGCTGGACGGCAACGAGGCCGTCGTGCTCACGAGCGACTTCGGCCACGACGGCTTCCTCATCGAGACCGAAGGCGTCGGCCGGCACCTGGAGCGGCTGCTCGGCTCCTGACGCCGTGGCTCGATCGGCACTGCCGCGATGCGACGGGTCCGGCGGCGATTCCAGGCGCCCCGCCCGCAGCAAGTCGGGCCGTCGGCGGGCGCCGCCGTCGATCAGAGGCTCTCGAACCGCCAGACCGGATCCTCCGCGACCAGTCGCTCCCTGGCGCCCGTCGCCGCCCCGGCGAGCTCATCGCCGTCCCAGAAGAAGAGGGTGCCCGCCGCGGTCGCCTGCATCCGGGTGCGGAAGACGACCGGATCCTCGACGCGGGTCAGGGCCTCCTCCACGCCGGTCGCGCTGCGCAGCGCGTCCAGGGTGCGCCAGGTCGGCGGCATCAGCGCGATCTCCCCGGCGTCCCGCGCGGCGAGCGCGGACTCCGGTGCCAACCACCGCGTCGTCACCACCTCGTCTGCCGCCGGACGGATCGCGCCACCCGGATCCGCCGCGAGGAAGAACCAGGTCCGCACGCGTTTCGGGATCCCTGCCGGCGGCACCCAGCACGACACGGGCACCAGCCGTTCGAGCTCCAGCCCCACCTCCTCGGCTGTCTCGCGCACGGCGGCGCGGCAGGCGTCCTCGAGCTCGTCGGCTCCCGGGATCCGATCGCCCGGCTCGATCATGCCGCCCGGGAACACCCACGCGCCCGCGAACGAACCGCGGTCCGGTCGACGCAGCAGCAGCACCTCCATGCCCTCCGCGCCGTCGCGGAGGATCACCGCAGTGCCTGCGACAGGCAGGTCCTCGACGGCCGTGTCACGATCGGGGGCGGTGCTCATCCGCCCATGCTAGGACGCGCCGGGGTCCACTCCCCGGGCGGCTCGGCGATCGAAGCTGCTCAGGCCAGGTCGCGCACCCGCACGGATCCGGTCTCGGTGTGGAAGCGGCGCTGCACGGCGTACGAAGCGATCGCGATCCCGAGGCCGACGACGGCAAGGCCCGCGCCCACCCAGGACGGAGCCGCGAATCCCCAGCCCCACGCGATCACGAGTCCGCCGAGGAACGCGCCGAGACTGTTGCCGATGTTCAGTGCGGAGTGGTTCAGCGCCGCCGCGATCGACTGGTTGTCGCCCGCGACCTCCATGAGCCGGGTCTGGATCGCCGGGCTCAGGATCGAGGAGAGCAGCGCCATCACGAACGAGAGCGGCACGAGAAGCCAGATCGAGAAGGACAGGATCGCGAGCAGCACGAGCACCACGGCCATCGCGCCGAGTCCCACCAGCAGCGTGAGGCGGAGGTTGCGGTCGCCGAAGACGCCGCCGAGCAGGTTGCCGATGGTCATGCCGAGCCCGAACACGACCAGGGTGACCGGCACCATCCATTCCGGCGCACCCGCCCGCTCTGTGACGACGGGAGCGATGTAGCTGTAGACCGCGAAGAACCCGCCGAAGCCGATGGCGCCGGTCGCGAGCGCGAACCAGACCTGGGGGCGGCGGAACACCCGCAGCTCGGCGCGGAACGTGCGCCCGGGATCCCCCTCATGCTCCGGCACGAAGAGGGCGATGCAGACCGTGGCGATGGCGAACACGATTGTGACGACGAGGAACGCGCTGCGCCATCCGACGTGCTGCCCGAGGTACGTTCCGGCGGGCACGCCGACCACGTTCGCGATGGTGAGGCCGGTCAGGATGAAGGCGACGCCCTTGGCGCGCTTGCCCGGGCCGAGCACGTCGGAGGCGACGAGCGCGCCGATCCCGAAGTAGGCGCCGTGCGGCAGACCCGCGATGAAGCGAGCGAGCCCGACGGTCTCGAAGGTGGGCAGCACCACGGCGAGGCCGTTGCCGAGGGTCAGCGCGATCGCGAGGCCGATCATCACTTTGTGGCGGGGGTACCGCGCGACGAGGCCGGCGATCGTGGGCGCGCCGAGCACGACGCCCAGAGCGTAGAGCGACACCAGGATGCCGGCGCGGCCGATCGCCTCGTCCGGGTTCTGCGCCCAGAGCTCGGGCAGCAGGTCCTGCGCGATGTTGGGCAGCAGGCCCATCGCGACGAACTCGGTCATGCCGATGCCGAAGCTGCCGATGGCGAGGGAGAGGAGCGCCCGCTTCGCCGCACCCCTCGAGAGGCTCGAGGGTTTCATCCGTCCAGCTTAGAGGCTGCCGGACTCCTCGATGGCCTGCTCGAGGCGCGCGATCTTGCCGTCGATCTCGCCGGTGTAGCCGGGACGGATATCGGCCTTGAGCACGAGGGAGACGCGGGATCCGAACGGCATGACGGCCTCGGTGGCGCGCTTGACGACGTCCATGACCGTGTCCCAGTCGGGGCCTTCGATCTCGGTGAACATGCTCGTGGTGCGGTGCGCGAGCCCGGAGGCGCGGACCACGGCCACGGCGGCGGCGACCGCGTCGTGCACCGAGGCGTCGGCGCTCTCGGAGCGGTCGGGAGCGGATCCGCCCTGCGGCGAACCGGACGGGGCGACGGAGAAGGCGACGAGCATCAGGACCTCCGGGTTTCGGGGAGTTCGGCGACGAGGGACGCCGTGCGGCGCACCGGAGTGCGCACGATCGCGCGGATCGCGATCACGCAGATGACGACGACCATGATGTTGCGGGCGCTCAGCAGAGCGATCGGCAGGGGCTGCGCCGCCAGCAGCTGGTCGTACACGACAGGGTAGACCGCCTGGGTGAGCGCGTAGTCGACGAGCACGAGGATCACCGGGGTCCGCACGCGGGGACCGTCGCACAGGCACCAGAGCACGAGCGGCGCGAGCATCCACACCTGGAACTGCGGCGAACCGATCTTGTTGCACGCGATCAGGACCGCGACGAGGGCGAGCATGGTCGCCGGCAGCAGACGCCGGACCGAGGCGCCGACGCGCAGCTTCCACAGAGCCAGCGCCGCCACGGCGACCACGCCCAGCACCATGAGCGGAGTGAGCAGCGCGGCGACGACGTCGACGCCGGGGCCCGCGAGCTGGAAGGTGAGGATCTGGCGGTCGTACTGGATGCGCGTGACCCCGACCTGGGTGAGCCACAGCAGCGGCGTCGCGCCGACCGCCTCGATCTGCAGCCCCCGGCCGCTCATCTGGCTGAGGAAGCCGAGCAGGTTCTTGGATCCGCCCAGCAGCACGAGCCCCAGCACGACGACGAACGTGACGATAGCGGCCGAGACGAGCATGCGGATCCGGCCGCGCAGCAGCGCGAGGGCCGCGACGAACAGGGCGCCGGGCCAAATCTTGATCCAGGCGCCGATCGTGAACAGCGCGCTCGCGACCGCCGGGCGGGAGAACAGCCACAGTCCGCCGATGATCGAGAGCGGCACGGTGATCGCGTCGATCCGGAACATCGCGATCGGGCCGAGCAGCACGAGCGCGACCATCCAGAGCAGGGCGGTGCCGCGGCGGATCCGGCTGCGCCGCGCGCGGGTGCCGCGCAGCAGGAATGCGAATCCGACCGCGTCGAGCGCCGTCACCAGGATCGACCAGGCGACGACGTAGCTCGCGGATCCGACGGCGTACGTCCCCGGGAACAGCGGATGGATGAGCTGCGACAGCCCCTGGGCGATGAGCATGGGCGCAAGGGCGAGCTGAGGGTAGACCCAGCTCTCCGTGATGCCGACGATCGCCCCGCCGCCCAGGGCGTTGCGCGCCCACGGCTCGTACACGAAGACGGTGTCGCCCATCGGCAGCGCAGGCATCCGCCATCCGATCATCGAGACGTACAGATGCGCGACGACGAATGCCAGCCACAGCACGGTGAGCGGAAGGCCCGCGCGACGCATGGCGGACGCCCTCGGCGAATCGCCGCGACGGGTGGGTTCGGCGCGGATCGCGCCCGTCGGCTCGGCACCGGTCACGGGCGGTCCTCCTGCGTCTCTTCGTCGTGTTCGTCGTCGGTGCGCACCCGCTCGTCGCCATCGCGCACCAGCGCGATGGCCGCCGGCAGTGCTTCGGCCACCTGAAGCGCGACGATCGGGCGCCCGAGGCCGCCCGCTGCCGTTCCGGATGCGATCCGCCCGGCGAGTCCGTGCAGCCACGCCGCAGCGGCGGCCACTTCGGCGAGCGCCGTGGGCCCGCCCGCCGCGCGGTCGGCGGCGACGAGTGCGCCGATCGCGCCGGCCAGCACATCGCCGGTTCCGGCGGTGGCGAGCCACGGCGTTCCCGTGTCGACGGCGAACACGCCGCTCGTGTCGGCGATCAACGTGGTCGCGCCCTTGAGCAGCACCGCGCCGCCGAACGCCTCGGCGGTCTCGTGCACCGCGTTCGCGCGCGCTGCCGGGTCCTGCAGCGCATCGGCGGCGAGCGTGGAGAGCCCCAGGGCTGCCCGCAGCCGCACGAACTCCCCCACGTGCGGCGTGGCGATCACCGGCGCGTGCGCTGCGGGAAGCAGATCCAGCGCTCCCGCGTCGACGACGACGGGGTCCGCGCCGGCCAGCAGGGCACGCAGCGCCGCCGTCTCCGGCTCCGTCCGGGTCGCGGCGTCGGTGCCCGAGCCGATCACCCAGGCCTCAGCCCGCACAGCCGGGGAGCCGGGTTCGGTCGTGACGGTCTCGGGGCGTCGCGCGAGCACGAGGTCCGCGGCCCGCCGAGAGCCGACGTAGCGCACGTAGCCGGAGCCGGCGCGCCACGCGCCCTCCACGCCGAGCACGGCGGCACCCGGGTAGGCATCGGATCCGGTGCGCAGTGCGACGACGCCGCGGCTGCGCTTATCGGAGTCCGCGCTCGGTGCGGGCAGCAGTGCGCGGGTGCGGTCGTCCGACCACGGGCGCACCGAACCGGCGAAGAAAGGCATGCGTCAACGGTACTGGGCCGCGCCTGTGCGCGCCGCCGAGGGATCCAGATGACGCGGATCCACAGTTCCGGCCCCGACCGGTCCGGCGACCGGTAGCGTCGGACCGTGAGTCTTCTGTTCTCCCCGCTGACCATCCGATCCATCACCTTCCCCGGCCGCCTGTGGGTCTCCCCCATGTGCATGTACAGCGCCATCGACGGGATGCCGCAGGAGTGGCACCACACGCATTTCGCGCAGTTCGCCTCCGGCGGCGCCGGTCTGATCGTGGCGGAAGCCACCGCTGTCGTGCCGGAGGGCCGGATCAGCCCCCGCGACACCGGACTGTGGAACGACGCGCAGCGTGACGCCTGGACGCCGATCGTCGATGCGGTGCATGCGCGCGGCGCCCGGATCGGGGTGCAGCTCGCGCATGCCGGTCGCAAGGCCTCGACCTGGTGGCCGTGGGCCGACGAGCGCGGATCCGTCCCCGCAGCCCAGGGCGGTTGGACCACGGTCGCACCCTCGGCCATCGCGTTCGAAGGCTTCGACGCGCCCGAGGCCCTCGACGCGGACGGCATCGCCCAGATCGTCGAGGCGTTCGCGTCGGCCGCGCGCCGAGCCCTGCACGCGGGCTTCGACGTGCTGGAGATCCACGGCGCGCACGGGTACCTGCTGCACCAGTTCCTCTCGCCGCTCAGCAACCATCGCGACGACGCATACGGCGGCTCGCTCGAGAACCGCGCCCGGCTGCTGCTCGAGGTCACCGATGCGGTGCGCCGGGTCGCGGGCGACGAGGTCCCGGTGTTCGTGCGGATCTCCGCCACCGATCACGCCCCGGGCGGCTTCACGCCGGACGAGGCCGCCGTGGTGGCGGAGTGGGCCGTCGCACATGGGGCGGATCTCATCGACGTCTCGAGCGGGGGGCTCGTCGCCCACCAGCGCATCGAAGTTCACCCGGGCTACCAGGTGCCGCTCGCCGCGGCCGTGCGCCAGGGCGGCCGGATCCCCTCCTCCGCCGTCGGGCTGCTGACGAGCGGCGCCCAAGCCGAGTCCGTGCTCGCTGAGGGTGCGGCGGACGCGATCTTCGCCGGACGGGAATGGCTGCGCGATCCGCACTTCGGACTGCGCGCTGCGCATGAGCTCGGCGAAGAGGTCGCCTGGCCCGACCAGTACCTGCGCGCGCGCTGGCACTGAGCATCACGGGGCCGTCGAGCGCTTCGCTCGCTCGACGACCCCGTGATGTCCGATTCAGCGCCCGAAGCCGCGACGGGTGATGTCGCGCACCTCGCCGACGAGCTCCTCGATGATGTCCTCCAGGAACAGGATCGCCGTCGTCTCCCCCGCCGCGTTGCGCACCTGCGCGAGGTGCCGGCCCGCGCGCCGCATGATCGCGAGCGCATCCTCGAGATCGGTGTCCTCCTGCATCGGCACCATCTGGTGGACCCGCTTCGCGGGGATCGGCGCGGTCGCGCGCACCGCGGCATCCGGCCCTTCGGCCGAGCGGATCACGTCCTTCAGGTGCACGTAGCCCACGGGTGCCCCTTCGGCGTCGACCATGACGTAGCGCGAGAAGCCGTGCTTGGCGACGGCCCGCTCCACGTCGTCCGGGGTCGCGCCGAGCGGCAGGGTGACGAGGCCGGCGAGCGGCACGGCGACGTCGCGTGCATCCTTGTCCGTGAACTCGACGACCGCGCTCACGGTGCCCGCGGAGTCGGTGAGCATGCCCTCACGACGGGACTGGTCCACGATCGTGGCGACCTCGTCGAGCGTGAACGTCGATGCGGCCTCGTCCTTCGGCTCCACGCCGAAGAGCCGCACGACGCCGTTGGCGGTGGCGTTCAGCGCGCGGATCACCGGATAGAACACCTTGGAGATCCACACCAGCGGTGCCGCGAGGATCAGCACGGCCCGGTCCGGCACCGAGAAGGCGAGGTTCTTCGGCACCATCTCGCCGAACACCACGTGCAGGAACGACACGATGACCAGGGTGATGATGAACGCGATGGCGTCCACGGCCGCCTCGGCCAGTCCGAATGCGCCCAGGGGCGCGGCGAGCAGGTGGTGCATCGCGGGCTCGGAGACGTTCAGGATCAGCAGCGAGCACACCGTGATGCCGAGCTGCGAGGTCGCCAGCATGAGAGTGGCGTGTTCCATCGCATACAGGGCGGTGCGCGCCGAACGGGATCCGCGCTCGGCGAGCGGCTCGATCTGCGAGCGCCGCGCGGAGATCACCGCGAACTCCGCCGCGACGAAGAACGCGTTGAAGGCGAGCAGCACGAACAGCCATGCGATTCCAGCCCAGTCGCTCATCGCTCGCCCCCTTCCTCGATGGTGATCTCAGGCATGAAGCGGATCCGGTCCACCCTTCGCCCCTGCATGCGCACGACGTGCAGTGTGCCTCCCGGCACGGGCACTTCGTCGCCGGCCTTGGGCAGCCGCTCCAGCACGCTCATCACGTAGCCGCCGACCGTGTCGTACACATCGCCCTCGGGCACCTCGATACCCGTGCTCGCGCGGAGCTCGTCCGGGCGCAGCTCCGCGGGGAAGGTGACCCCGTCACGGCTCTTCACGACGCCGGCTCTGCTGCGGTCGTGCTCGTCGGACACCTCACCGACGATCTCCTCGACGAGATCCTCGAGGGTCACGATCCCGGCGGTGCCGCCATACTCGTCCACCACGATCGCGAGCTGGTAGCCGCCGCCGCGCAGCTCGGCCACGAGCGCATCCAGGTGCACGGTCTCCGGCACGCGCAGCGGCTCGGAGGCGAGCGCGCCCACCGGCACCTCGGTGCGGCGGTCGCGCGGCACCGACACGGCCGCCTTCAGGTGCACCACGCCGGTGATGTCGTCCAGGTCCTCATCGAACACGGGGAAGCGGCTGTGGCCGGTGCGCCGGGCCAGGCCGATCACGCCGTCGGCGGAATCCCCCGCCGAGATCGCGTGCATGCTCGGGCGCGGGGTCATCACGTCGCCCGCGGTGAGCCGCGCGAAGCCGAGGCTGCGATCCAGCAACGTCGCGGTGTCCTCCTCGAGCACGCCTGCGCTCGCCGAGCGGCGCACGAGCGAGCTGAGCTCCTCCGCGGAGCGCGCACCGCTGAGCTCCTCCTTGGGCTCGATGCCGATGGCACGGAGCACGCCGTTGGCGCTGCCGTTCAAGAGCGCGACGACGGGGCGGAATACCATCGTGAACACGGTCTGGAACGGGATGACGACCTTGGCGGTAGCGACCGGCAGCGCCATCGCGAAGTTCTTCGGCACGAGTTCGCCGAGGATCATCGACAGCATCGTGGCGACCGTCATCGCGACGATCACCGCGATCGTGACGGTGATCGCCTCGGGGATCCCCCACGAGCTCAGCAACGGACGGAGCAGGTTCGACAGTGCCGGCTCCATCGTGAAACCGGTCAGCAGCGTGGTCAGCGTGATGCCGAGCTGCGCCGACGACAGATGCGTCGAGGTGATCTTGAGCGCCGCGATGGTCATGCCCAGGCGGCTCTCGCCGCGATCCCGTCGCGCCTCCAGATCGGCGCGGTCGAGGTTGACCAGCGCGAACTCGCTGGCGACGAACAGGCCCGTCCCCACGATGAGCAGAAGCCCCACGCCCAACCAGATGTAATCCATCACGGTGTCACCTCCGACGAAGCGGAGAGCGGGCAGTGGGGCGAGGTACTACACGAGGGAGGGTCGTCCATGGTGCGAACGATTCTATCGTCCCTCGGCTCTCCTTTCCCTCGGCTTTCCCTCCGCGCGGGCGATGCCGATCGGATGCAGGACCGTCGGCGCGATCACCAGCTGACCGGCAGCGCCTTGCCCTCTTCGTAGCCTGCCGCGGACTGCAGCCCGACCAGCGCCCGCTCGTGGAACTCCGGCACGGAGGATGCTCCCGCGTAGGTGAACGAGGAGCGCACGCCCGAGGTGATCATGTCGAGCAGATCCTCGACGCCCGGACGGAGCGGGTCCAGGTAGATCTTCGAGGACGAGATGCCTTCGGCGAACAGCTCCTTGCGAGCACGCTCGTAGGCGTCGAGGCGGCCGAAGCGCGCCTGCACCGCCTTGGTCGAGGCCATGCCCCACGACTCCTTGTAGATGCGCCCCTCCGCATCGCTCTGCAGCTCACCCGGAGCCTCGATCGTTCCGGCGAACCAGGATCCGACCATCACCGATGCGGCCCCCGCGGCGAGGGCGAGGGCGACGTCGCGCGGGTAGCGCACTCCCCCATCCGCCCACACGTGCGCGCCGAGCTCGGCGGCGGCCTGGGCGGTCTCCAGCACGGCCGAGAACTGCGGCCGCCCCACCGCCGTCATCATGCGGGTGGTGCACATCGCACCGGGCCCGACCCCGACCTTCAGGATCGATGCGCCGGCGTCGACGAGGTCGCGCACGCCATCGGCCGTGACGATGTTGCCGGCCACGATCGGGATGCCGAGCTCGAGCGCCGCGACCGTGCGCAGGGCCCGCAGCATCCCCTCCTGATGTCCGTGCGCGGTGTCGACCACCAGCACGTCCACCCCGGCCGCCGCCAGGGCGGTGGCCTTGGCTGCGACGTCGCCGTTGATCCCGACCGCGGCCGCGACGGCCAGACGCCCTGCGGCGTCGACCGCGGGCCGGTACAGCGTGGAGCGCAGCGCACCGCGTGCGGTCTGCGTGCCCACCAGGTGACCATGCTGCAGCACGCAGACCATTTCGGCCTCGACGGCGGTGATCGCGTCGAACGCCGCTCGCGGGTCGGCCACGTCCTCCGCGTCGAGCGATGGGGAGTCGGCGCGGACCAGGTCGCCGAGCTGGGCGTCCCGCAACGCGGACGCGAGGCGGACGGCGGGCAGAATTCCGTGGATCGCGTCGACATGCAGGCCGTCCGGGCCGTGCGGCGCGTCGGCGACCACGATGCCGTGCCCATCGGTCGCCGGCAGCAGCCGGAGCGCGTCCTCCACGGTCGCGCGCGGCGAGAGCACGAGCGGGGTGTCCCAGGACACCGGCTGGCGCTTGACCCAGCGGATCGCCTCGTCCAGCTCCTGCAGCGGCATGTCCTGCGGCAGCACGCCGATCCCGCCGCGGCGGGCGAGGGTCGCGGCGAGCCGCGGGCCGGTCACCGAGTTCATGTTCGAGGACACCAGCGGGATGGTCGCCGGGGTCCCGTCCTGCGGCGCGAGATCGACCTGGAGCCTGCTGGTCACGTCCGAGCGACGCGGCACCAGGAACACGTCGGAGTAGGTGAGGTCGACCATGGGTCCTTCGCCGGAGAACTGCATGCACACAGGGTATGCCTCCCCCGGCCGGAACGCCTCGGCGCCGCGTCCTTGCGAACCCCTCGTCGCACCCCAGAGCGACCCGCGTGCGGAAGGTCTCGCCGCGCCCTGCGATCCAGGCCCGCACCGGGGCTGTGACACGTTAGGCTTGACACCCGGATGAGTGGCCATACCCGGAGACCACCGGGGACGGATCCCACCAGATTCAGCGATGAAAGAGGGCGATCGAGCGTGTCGAGCCAGGTGACCGGCGTCGGGACTTCTGGAGATGGAGAGTTCGGGGCCAATTCCTGGCTCGTCGACGAGCTGTACGAACAGTTCAAGGTCGACCGCAACTCCGTCGACAAGGAGTGGTGGCCGGTCCTCGAGAACTACCGCCCCTCCGAGCCCGCGACGGCTTCCGCCGCCCCCGCTGCGGCCACGCCGCCGGCGGCTCCCGCCACCGCCCCGGACACGCATCCCGTGACCGCTCCGGTCCCGGTGATCGGCCAGCAGCCCGTGGCACGCACCACGACGAAGCCCGCCCGCCAGGCCCCGATCCCCGCCCAGGCGCAGGATCGCGCCACCGCGGAACCCGGCGCCGAGCAGCACGAGGACGTCGTCACGCCGCTGCGCGGCATGCCGAAGACCCTCGCGGCGAACATGGACGAGTCGCTCACCGTCCCCACCGCGACGAGCGTGCGCACCGTCCCGGCGAAGCTGATGATCGACAACCGCATCGTCATCAACAACCACATGTCCCGCACCCGCGGCGGCAAGGTCTCCTTCACGCACCTCATCGGCTGGGCGCTGATCCAGGCGCTGAAGGAGTTCCCGAGCCAGAACGTGTTCTACGCCGAGGTCGACGGCAAGCCCAGCGTCGTCGCCCCCGCGCACGTGAACCTCGGCATCGCGATCGACATCCCCAAGCCCGACGGCACCCGCGCTCTGCTCGTGCCGAGCATCAAGCGTGCCGAGTCGCTCACGTTCAGCGAGTACCTCTCCGCGTATGAGGACCTCATCGGCCGCGCGCGCGGAAACAAGCTCACCGCCGCGGACTTCCAGGGCACCACGCTGTCCCTGACGAACCCGGGCGGCATCGGCACCGTGCACTCGGTGCCGCGCCTGATGAAGGGCCAGGGCTGCATCATCGGCGCCGGTGCCCTCGAATACCCGGCCGAGTTCCAGGGCTCCAGCCAGAAGACGCTCGACGTGCTCGGCATCGGCAAGACGATCACGCTCACCTCGACCTATGACCACCGGGTCATCCAGGGTGCTGGCTCGGGCGAGTTCCTGAAGAAGGTGCACGAGCTGCTGATCGGCGAGCGCAGCTTCTACGAGGGCATCTTCCGTGCTCTGCGGATCCCGTACGCCCCGATCCACTGGAACAAGGACATCGCGGTCGACCTCGCCGAGCGCATCGACAAGACGGCCCGCGTGCAGGAGCTGATCAACTCCTACCGCGTGCGCGGCCACCTCATGGCCGACATCGACCCGCTCGAGTACGTGCAGCGCACGCACCCCGACCTCGAGATCGAGACCCACGGACTGACGTTCTGGGATCTGGACCGCGAGTTCGTCACGAACGGCTTCGGCGGTCATCGTCAGTTGAAGCTGCGCGAGATCCTCGGTGTGCTCCGCGACTCCTACTGCCGCACGATCGGCATCGAGTACATGCACATCCAGGATCCGGAGCAGCGCCGCTGGTTCCAGGACAAGGTCGAGGTCAAGTACGTCAAGCCCGGCCACGACGAACAGTTGCGCGTGCTCAGCAAGCTCAACGAGGCCGAGGCCTTCGAGACCTTCCTGCAGACCAAGTACGTGGGTCAGAAGCGCTTCTCGCTCGAGGGCGCGGAATCGCTCGTGCCGCTGCTGGACGAGATCCTGCAGGGCGCCGCCGGTGCGGGACTCGACGGCGCCGCGATCGGCATGGCGCACCGCGGCCGCCTGAACGTGCTCGCGAACATCGCGGGCAAGACCTACGGTCAGGTGTTCCGCGAGTTCGAGGGATCCACCCTGCCGGGCAACCAGCGCGGATCCGGCGACGTGAAGTACCACCTCGGCAAGGAGGGCACCTTCGTCGCCGACGACGGCGCCGAGCTGCCGATCCTCCTCGCCGCGAACCCCTCGCACCTGGAGACCGTGGACGGCGTGCTCGAAGGCATCGCGCGCGCCAAGCAGGACCGCAAGCCCATCGGCACGTTCACCTGGCTGCCGATCCTGGTGCACGGCGATGCCGCCTTCGCGGGCCAGGGCGTCGTCGTGGAGACCCTGCAGATGTCGCAGCTGCGCGGCTACCGCACCGGCGGCACCGTGCACGTGGTCGTGAACAACCAGGTCGGCTTCACCACGCTGCCCAACGACTCGCGCACCTCGGTGTACGCGACCGACGTCGCGAAGACCATCCAGGCGCCGGTCCTGCACGTGAACGGGGATGACCCCGAGGCCGTCGTGCATGTCGCGCAGCTCGCGTTCGAGTACCGCGAGCGGTTCCACCGCGACATCGTGATCGACCTGGTCTGCTACCGCCGCCGCGGTCACAACGAGGGCGACGACCCGTCGATGACGCAGCCGCTGATGACCGACCTGATCCAGGCGAAGCGCTCGGTGCGGAGCCTGTACACCGACGCCCTCGTCGGTCGTGGCGACATCACCCAGGAGGAGTACGACCAGGCCAAGGCCGACTTCCAGAACCGCCTGGAGATCGCGTTCGCGGAGACGCACGCGGCGGAGACCGGCGCCACGCCGATCGCCCCCGACCTCCCGCCCGTCGATGAGCAGATCGGCACCCCTGAGGTCACCGGTGTTCCGCTCGAGGTCGTTCACCTCATCGGCGACGCGCACGCGAACAAGCCCGAGGGCTTCACCGTGCACCCGAAGCTGCAGCAGGCGATGGACAAGCGCGTCGACATGAGCCGCAACGGCTCGATCGACTGGGGCTTCGGCGAGCTGCTCGCCTTCGGTTCGCTGCTGGTCGAGGGCACGCCCGTCCGACTGGCCGGCCAGGACTCGCGACGCGGCACGTTCGTGTCGCGTCACGCCGTCCTGCATGACCGGGAGAACGGCCAGGAATGGCTGCCGCTGGCGAACCTCTCCGACAACCAGGCCCGCTTCTTCGTCTACGACTCGCTGCTCAGCGAGTACGCCGCGCTCGGCTTCGAGTACGGCTATTCGGTGGAACGCCCCGAGGCACTGGTGCTGTGGGAGGCGCAGTTCGGCGACTTCGTGAACGGCGCGCAGTCGGTCATCGACGAGTACATCTCCGCCGCCGAGCAGAAGTGGGGCCAGCAGTCGAGCGTCGTGCTGCTGCTGCCGCACGGGTACGAGGGCCAGGGGCCGGACCACTCCTCCGGCCGCATCGAGCGGTTCCTGCAGCTGTGCGCGCAGGACAACATGACCGTGGCGCGCCCGTCCACGCCGGCGAGCTACTTCCACCTGCTGCGCCGTCAGGCGTACGCGAAGCCGCGCCGGCCGCTCATCGTGTTCACGCCGAAGGCGATGCTGCGTCTGCGCGGCGCGACCAGCCCGGTCGAGGACTTCACCCGCGGCAAGTTCGAGGCCGTGATCGATGACTCCCGGCAGCTCGACCGCACGGCGGTCAAGCGCGTGATCTTCCACTCCGGCAAGGTGCACTGGGACCTGGTCGCCGAACTCGAGAAGAAGCCGAACCCGGAGATCGCGCTGGTGCGCGTCGAGCAGCTCTACCCCGTGCCGCTGCGCGCGCTCAAGGCCGTCGCCGACACCTACCCCAACGCCGAGATCGTGTGGATGCAGGAGGAGCCGGAGAACCAGGGTGCCTGGCCGTTCCTCGCGCTGCACTTCCAGACGGTGCCCGGTCCGCGCGTCGTGCGCCCGATCACCCGCCCCGCGTCGGCTGCGCCGTCGACCGGGTCCTCGAAGGTGCACGCCGCGGAGCAGGCGGATCTGCTCTCGCGGGCGCTGACCCTCTGAGCCGGGTCTTCAGCGGATCGACGCGGTGTCCCGGTTCTCCGGGGCACCGCGTCGTCGTTCGCGGAGGCTCCGCACGGCGGTCACGGCGAGCGCGATGACGGCGACCGCGGCGGGGACCACGAGCGCGACCCCGGCGAGCAGCAGCAGCCCGATCGTGCAGACCGAGGCGATCACCGCCATCCACCAGCCGGGCGTGCGTCGCGGCAGGATCCGGATCGCCGCGATCATGCCGATCGTGTAGACGGCCACCATGCTCGCGGTGTGGATGAGGATGAACGGCTGCAGGTCGAACCCGGTCGCCCACGACAGCGCGAAGTAGGCCAGCACGAGCGCCATCGACAGCAGCAGCGCGCGGCGCGGCACCGCACCGGACTCGGCGCCCTTCGCGAACCAGCGCGGCAGGTCGCCGTTGGTCGCGAGCGATGCTCCGAGCTTGCCGAACGCGGCGAGGTAGACGTTGAGCACGCCGAGTGCCACCACCGCCGACACCACGCCGATGAGCGTGGGTGCCGCGCGCACCCCGCCCGCCTCGGCGAGATCGAGCAGGACGACGTCGCCGCGCCCCGCCCGTTCCCCCAGGGCGCCGACGGTCACGACCTGCAGCGCGAGATAGCAGCCGCCCGCGAGCACGAGTGTGATCGCCGTCGCAAGCGGGATGGTGCGCCGCGGGCGGGCGAACTCGCCGGAGATGTGGGTGCCCACCTCCCAGCCCGCGAAGGCCCACACGAACATCACGATCGCGGTACCCACACCGCCCCACCCGTGTGGCAGGAACGGCGTGAAGCTCTCCGGGCGCACGGCGGGCGCCGCCACGGCGACCACCACGACGACGATCGCGAGCAGCAGACCGGTCAGCACCAGTTGCAGCCAGCCGGTCAGCCGCACTCCGAACAGGTTGGCGACGAACGGCACCACGAGGAACCCGAGAGCGAGCCAGGGCACGCCCGCGCTGTCGATCCCGACCGCGGTCGCGATGTAGCGGGCGCCGAGCACCGACACGACGGGCCCTCCCGCCGCGACACCGAACAGGAACCAGTACCCCGTGGCCCTCGCCGCTGTCGGGCCGAGAGCGCGACGTGCGTAGCTGGCGACGCCGCCCGGATCCGGATGACGCGCGGCGAGCGCCGCGAACGCGCCCGCGAGAGGCACCGCCAGGAGTGTGATCACTCCCACGGCGATGAGACTGGCGGGGCCGGCGGTCTTCGCCGCAAGCCCCGGAAGCACCAGCAGGCCGGTGCCGAGCACCGAGGCGAGATACAACGCGATGCCCTGGGCCAGCCCGAGCCCGGACGGCGCGACGACGCCGAGGTCTGCGCCATCGGCCCCCTCTGCGGGACGGAGTGCGGTCATACCCGCACGGTAACGAGGGGGTCGGACATTCAGTACCAGATGCTCAGTGCGGGCGCCGCGGCGGTGCCGAAGGCATCCTGGATCGCGACCGCCGCCGCCTCCGTGGCGGAGATCCGCCCCGCGGTGCGCAGCGTCGTCGCGCTCACGCCGCCCAGGGACAGCGACGACAGCATGTCTACGCCGAGCTCGACGTCGGGAGCGTCCGTCGTGACATCGACAGAGCCTCTCCCGTCCCGACCGACCCGCAGACGCCAGGACCCCTCGGCGAAGCCGAGCGGATCCGACACCCGCAGGACGAGATCCAGGGGCGCACGGTACGTGCGGGCGGCGAGCACGGCGGGGACATCCAGGATCCGCAGCCAGCCGTGATCGTGCACGGTGACCTGCACGGCGCGCTGGTTCGCGACGAGCCACGGCAGCGGATCGTCGACGGGACGCAGGTCTGCACGCACGGTGCGGATCAGATCATGGTTGACGGCGAACGCCCAGAGCGCGCGCAGCGCTTCCGGCGTCTCCGCGTCGAGGTGACGGATCGCGAGGTCGGCGCCGAACTCCTCGGAGAGCTCGTCGAGCGTGTAGGCGAGCACGCCTCGGGTGACACCGCCGGCATCAGCCGCCCTGACGCCCCGCACGGCGCGGGAGCGCTCGTCGCCCGGCACGAGGCCCGCCATACGACGCCAGCGCAGCGACCAGCCGGGGATGTCGCCCGATCGGTCGAGGCGAGTCCGCTCGTGCACCTCGCCCAGTGCCGTCAGCAGCGCATCCGGCTCGATGTACTCGACCGTGGTCGGGTCCCCCACGGCCGGCAGCGAGATGCCGCCGGCACGTCGGGCATCGACCTGGAGCTGCGCCACAGGGATCGCCGGGCCGAAGCCGTAGCGTCCGTAGATCGTCGCCTCCGTGGCGGTGAGCCCCGCGATCGGCACTCCCGCCGCGGCCGCTGCGCGCAGTTCGCCCTCCAGCAGGTTGCGCGCGATCCCACGGCGGCGGTGCGTCGCCGCGACGGTGACAGCGCTGATCGCCCACATGTCGACGTGCGAACCGGCATCGCCAGGCACGGTCATCGGCGTCACCCAGGAGTCGACCGTCGCGACCGGCATCTCGTCGCCCGGCGCGTACACGCCGACGTTGCGCCGCTCGGACATCATCTCGCCCATGAGGCGGATGGTCTCGTCGTCGGGCTCCTTGTCGAGGAATCCTCGCGCGTCGGCGCGCGCGAACCCGCGCCGCTGCGCCGGATCCGACATGTCGACGATGCGGTACTCGAGACCCGAAGCGCTCAGGCGCTCCTTCGAGCGCGGGTCGACGGGGACATCACGGGCGTCGAGAGCTGCCATGCCTCCACCCTAACCAGGGCGGTGGACACCGGCGCGCCGCCGAGCGGACCGCGAGAGGTCAGTGCACCGCCGCCTGGACGGCACGCAGCCGTGCGAGCACCTGGTCGCGAAGCTCCTCGGGAGCCGTCTCCTTGCACGCTCGCGAGACGACCTCGGTCAGCGTGGTCGCGATGAGGGCCTCCTCCGCGCACGACGGGCAGTTCTCCAGATGCTCGCGGATGTCTGAGTGCTCCGTCTTGCACATCTCATTGCGGAGGTATTCCTCCAGGTCCTGCCGCGCCTTGGCGCATCCGCAGTCCGTCATTTCGTGCTCCTCGTGCCGGCCGTGGCGATGCCTCGCTCCGCGGCGTAGTCCGCCAGCAGCTCCCGCAGCATGCGACGCCCGCGGTGCAGGCGGCTCATCACGGTGCCGATGGGGGTCTTCATGATGTCAGCGATCTCCTGGTAGGCGAAGCCCTCGACGTCCGCGAGGTACACCGCCAGCCTGAAGTCCTCCGGGACCGCCTGCAGCGCCTCCTTGACGATCGACGCGGGCATCCGGTCGATCGCCTCGGCTTCGGCCGAGCGGCTGTGCGACGCCGTGGTCGACTCGGCGCCGCCGAGCTGCCAGTCCTCCAGCTCGTCGATCGTGCCCTGATAGGGCTCGCGCTGGCGCTTGCGGTAGATGTTGATGTAGGTGTTCGTCAGGATCCGGTACAGCCACGCCTTCAGGTTCGTGCCCTGCGTGAAGCTCGACCACGAGGCGAACGCCTTCACGAACGTCTCCTGGACCAGGTCCGCGGCGTCGGACGGGTTGCGCGTCATGCGCATGGCGGCGGCGTACAGCTGATCCATGAAGGGGATCGCCTGCTCCTCGAATTCCCGGCGCGCGGAGGAATCCGCGTCCGGCTGCGCGTCCAGCGGTGCGTGATCGTTCATCGCAAGCCAGTTTAAGCCGAGAACATCGACCTCCACCGGTTCGAGCGTCGCGAGCATGCGCACTGCCTTCCTTGTTTTCTCGCCCTCCGCTGCCGGAGGCCTTCAGTAGGGTAGGAACCGATGAGCGCCTCCCTGTATTCCCCTGCCCCGCGCGGACGCTGGTCCGCGCCGCTCGCCGCCGGCTCCCTGGGTGCGCGGCTGCGCGTGCCGGGATCCAAGTCGCTCACCAACCGCGAACTCGTGCTGGCAGCGATCGCCGACGGCCCGGGAATCGTCTCCGCTCCGCTGCATTCGGACGACTCCGCACGCATGATCGACGCACTGCGCGCCCTCGGCATCGGGATCGAGGAGCAGTTCGGCACCGGGGAGTTCGGCCCCGACCTGCGGATCACCCCCGCCCCGCTCACCGGCGGCACCACCGTCGACTGCGGCCAGGCCGGCACGGTGATGCGCTTCATCGCGCCACTCGCGGGACTCGCTCGCGGCGATGTGTTGCTGACTGCGCACGAGACGGCGCTGCACCGTCCGATGGGCGCCATGATCCACGCGCTGCGCGATCTCGGCGTCGACATCGAGGACAACGGCAGCTGGTCGCTGCCGTTCACGATCCGCGGGCGCGGGCACATCCGCGGCGGCCGCGTCGAGATCGACGCCTCGGCATCGAGCCAGTTCGTGTCGGGCCTGCTGCTGGCGGCGCCGCGCTTCGATGTCGGTCTGCATCTGGTGCACACCGGCGAGCGGCTGCCGAGCATGCCGCACATCGACATGACCGTGGAGACGCTGACGCGCCGGGGGATCAAGGTCACCCGTCCCGGCGCCGGCGAATGGATGGTGGAGGGCGGCGTACCGCGCTCCCGGGAGATCGCCATCGAGCCGGACCTGTCCAACGCCGCCCCGTTCCTCGCGGCGGCGCTCGTCGCCGGCGGCGAGGTCGCGGTCGAGGGCTGGCCGACGCGCTCCACGCAACCCGGCGCGCTGCTGCCCGATCTGCTGGAGCGCCTCGGCGCAGACGTGCATCGCGCAGACGGCGTGCTCATCGTGCGCGGCACCGGTCGCATCCGCGGCGGCGAGTTCGATCTGTCGGCAGCGGGAGAGCTCGCGCCGACGTTCGTGGGTCTCGCCGCCCTGGCGGACGAGCCCACCACGATCACCGGCATCGGCCACATCCGTCTGCACGAGACCGACCGGATCGCCGCGCTCGCCGGCAATCTGCGGGCCGTGGGCGGCGAGGCCGTGGAGCTCGAGGACGGCATCCGCATCGTCCCCGCGGCGTTGCGGGGAGGCACCTGGCCGGCGCATCACGACCACCGCATGGCGACGACGGGCGCTCTCATCGGTCTGCGCGTGCCCGGCGTCGAGATCGACGAGATCGGCACCACGGCGAAGACCCTGCCCGAGTTCACGCAGCTGTGGGAGCGCATGCTGTCCGCCGACGCCCCGGGGAGCACCGCCGCGTGAGCTGGCTGGAGGACGACGGCGACGACGAGCTCGACGACTTCGACGAGTCCCAGATCCGGATGCGCCCCAATCCGAAGGCCAACCGCCCGCGCACCAAGCGCCGCCCCGCGCACAGCGATGCCGAGATCGGGCGCGTCCTGGGCGTGGACCGGGGGCGGTACGCCGTGCTGATCGGCGAGGGCACCGACGACGAGCATACGATCACCACCACGCGCGCCCGAGAGCTGCGCCGCACGCCGATCGTCACGGGCGACGCCGCACGCGTGGTCGGCGACGTCTCCGGCGACGATGGCACCCTCGGCCGGATCGTCGGCATCCTCGAGCGCTCCTCGCTGCTGCGCCGCAGCGCCGACGACACCGACCAGGTCGAACGCGTCATCGTCGCCAACGCCGACCAGATGCTCATCGTGGTCGCTGCCGCCGACCCCGAGCCCCGCGAGCGCCTGGTCGACCGTTACCTGGTGGCAGCGCTCGACGCCGGGATCCGTCCGCTGCTGGTGGTCACCAAGACGGATCTGGCGGATCCGACCGAGTTCCTGACGCATTTCGAGGGCCTGGATCTGACTGTCTTCACCAGCGCCCAGGGCGAGATGCCGGTCGACGAGATCGGCCGAGCGCTCATCGGTCATTCCACCGTGTTCGTCGGGCACTCCGGGGTCGGCAAGTCCACGCTCGTGAACGCCCTCGTGCCGGGAGCCGGACGGGCCACCGGGCACGTGAACGAGGTCACCGGGCGAGGAAGGCACACCTCCTCCTCGACGGTGTCGCTGCGCTACGTCGCCCCGCCCTTCGCCCCCGGATCGGACGGCGGGTCCGGCTGGGTGATCGACACGCCGGGTGTGCGCTCCTTCGGCCTCGGCCACGTGGATCCGCAGAACATCCTGGCCGCGTTCACCGAGCTCGCCGCGATCGCGGAGAACTGCCCGCGCGGCTGCACGCACCTCCCCGACGCCGAGGACTGCGCGCTCAACGAGGCCGCCGCGGACGGCGCTCTCGGAGATGCGGGCCTGGCGCGCCTGGAGTCCCTGCAGCGGCTGCTGGCGACCTTCGCCGACAAGCTCTGATCGGATCCGCTCCCCCGCCGACCGGTAGCCTGGAGGGGTGACTGCACAGCGCCTCGAAACCGGCAACACCGCCCCCGACTTCACCCTCCAGGATCAGGACGGCGCGCCCGTCTCGCTGCACGATCTGCGTGGCAGGAACGTCATCCTGTACTTCTACCCGGCGGCGATGACCCCGGGCTGCACGACCGAGGCCTGCGACTTCCGCGACAGCCTCGCCTCACTGCAGGGCGCCGGCTACACGGTGCTGGGAGTCTCCCGCGACGACGTTGCCAAGCTCAAGCAGTTCGCCGACCGCGACGGGCTCTCGTTCCCGCTGCTCAGCGACGCCGACCTCGCCGTGCACCGGGCCTACGGCGTCTGGGGCGAGAAGAAGAACTACGGCAAGGTGATCCAGGGCGTGATCCGCTCGACCTTCGTCATCGATGAGGACGGCGTGATCGCGCACGCGCTCTACAACGTCAAGGCCACCGGCCACGTCGCCCGCATCCGCAAGCTCGTGGGGCTCGCCGCGTAGCGCGTCAGTCGTCCTGTTGCTCGGCGTCGGCGCGCCGACGGGCTTCCAGCCCCGCCCGCCGTGTCAGCAGGAACAGCAGAACCGCGCCGATCACGCCGGGGACCAGCAGCGCGAGCACGAACGCGACCGGGAACGGCCGTACCGTGAGCGCGCTCAGCGCGACGGCGATCGCAAGGATCTGGGCCACCATTCCTCCGCTGCGCCCGAAGGAGCGTCCGCGCAGCACGGCCAGGGCAAGGGCGGCGAGCCCCACCGCGCCGACCGCGCTGAGCCCGATCAAGCCCAGGGCCGAGGGCAGCGAGGTGGCGGCCCCGGAACTCAGACCGAACACCTCCCCGAGCGTGACCACGAGCAGTGCCACCGCCTCGAGGGCGAGCACGGCCGTCGCCGCGATGGTCAGTCTCGACGGACGCATAGGGGGCTCCTGGGTGGTGTCGGGTCGTCGGCGTTCGCTCACGGTTCGGCTCGCGTTCACACGGAGTGCAGAAAATCCTTGATCGCTCGCCTTCCATGTAAGAGAATAGATGACAGCCATGTGCTCCCACAGCGGCGTGGGGCGAGCATCCGCTCGCATCACCGATGGGCGTCGACCCCCGAACGCCGCCTACGAATTCCGGGCACGCGAGATTCGCGCGCCCATGACATTTCCACACCGAGGAGCCCCCATGGATTGGCGCGACAAGGCCGCCTGTCTCACCGTCGACCCCGAGCTGTTCTTCCCCGTCGGGAACACCGGTCCGGCCGTCGATCAGATCGAGAAGGCGAAGGCCGTGTGCGCCCGGTGCACCGTCACCGAGGTCTGCCTGCAGTACGCCCTCGAGTCCAGCCAGGACTCGGGCGTGTGGGGCGGACTCAGCGAGGATGAGCGCCGCGCTCTCAAGCGCCGCGCCGCCCGCGCCCGCCGCGCCGGCTGACGCGCGCGCTCAAGCGTCGCGACGCCCGCGCCGGCTGCCCCACGCCAGGTGCAGCCGGCTCAGCCGTTCACCCAGCGCATCGGAAGGTCGATCGTGACCACGGTGCCCTCGCCGTCCGAACCCTCCCAGACGATCGTGCCGCCGAGCTCGCCCTGGATGAGGGTGCGGATGATCTGCGTGCCCAGGCCCTGACCGATCCGCCCCTCGGGCAGTCCGTGTCCGGTGTCGCTGACGATCACACGCAGGTTCTCGTCGGTGCGCTGCGCCTCGATGGTGACCAGGCCCTCCTGACCCGCGAGCCCGTGCTCCACGGCGTTGGTGACGACCTCGGTGAGCGCGAGGGCGAGCGGCGTCGCGTACTCGCTCGGCAGCACGCCGAACCGCCCCGTCGACTGCGTGCGCGCCCGGGTGTTGGGCGCCGAGGCGACCTCCGCCACGAGCTTCAGCACCCGAGCGAACACCTCGTCGAAGTCGACCTTCTGCGCCAGTCCCCCGGCGAGCGTGTCGTGCACCACGGCGATCGACTCGACGCGCCGCATCGCCTGCGTCAGGGCGTCGCGTGCCTCCTCGGAGTGCGTGCGACGGGCCTGGATCCGCAGCAGGGATGCGACCGTCTGCAGGTTGTTCTTCACCCGGTGGTGGATCTCGCGAATCGTCGCGTCCTTCGTGATGAGCTCCTGCTCCTGGTGACGCAGCTCCGAGACGTCACGGCACAGCACGATGGCGCCGATCCGGGTGCCGTGGTCCTTGAGCGGGATGGCGCGCAGCGAGACGGTGACGCCCCTCGCCTCCACGTCCGTGCGCCACGGGGCGCGCCCCGTGACCACAACCGGCAGCGACTCGTCGACCTGCCGGGAGGGGGGCACGATCCGCGTCGTGACCTCGACCAGCGACTCCCCCTCGAGCTCCTCGTCGAAGCCCATCCGGTTGAACGCGCTCAGGGCGTTCGGGCTGGCGAACGTGACGACGCCGTCGACATCGATGCGGATGAGACCGTCCGAGGCGCGCGGAGCACCACGGCGCGGCGACGTGGGTGCGGAAGGGTCGGGGAACTCCCCGCCGGCGATCATGCCGAACAGGTCGTCCGCGGCCTCGTTGAAGGTGATCTGCTGACGCGAGGGCGTGCGCGCCTCACCGAGGTTCGTGTGCCGGGTGAGCACGCCGATCGGCTGCCTGTGCCCACCGTCGTCGCCGTTCTTGCGGGCGCGCACGATCGGCACCGCCCTGACCCTGGTCGGCGTCTCCTCGAACCAGTCGGGGTTCGCCGAGTCGACGATCCCGGCCGTGTCGAACGCGCCCTGCACCTGAGTGCGCCACTGCGGCCGCACTCGCTCCCCCACGATGTCGCGGTAGAACAGGGTCGCCGCGCCGCTCGGCCGGGTGTGCGCGACTGCGACGAAGGATCCGTCGGCCGTCGCGATCCAGATCACGATGTCCGCGGAAGCCAGATCCGCCAGCAGCTGTCCGTCGCCCGCAAGGCGATGCAGCCATTCGATGTCCTCGTCGGCGAGGCAGCCCTGGGCCTGGGCGAGATCACTGAGTGTCGACACCCTGACAGCCTAGGGCGTATCCCCGGCGCGCACGCGCGGGCGCAGGGCGGTGGGCGAGGGTCAGAGCACGGCGAGCGAAGTGGCTCTCCAACGTCGGTCCAGCCCCTCCATACGTACCGCCACGGCCCTGGTCCGGCCGGGGGTCTGCACGATCAACGTGGCCTCGACGATGCCGTCCGCCGGCGATGACACGTGGGTGGAGAGGACGCGGAACACGGGCCTGGCCGGTGCGACGCCGCGCGCGCTGCGGGCCCGCGCGGACAGGTTCGCGCGGGCCGTGAGCACGAGGAAGGCGTCTTCGCTGAGCCAGCGCGCGAGCTGATCCGCCTCGCGCACCCCGGCCAGCACCTCGAGGACGCCGCGCGTCAGGCTCTGCAGCAGCGGAACCGGATCCGGCAGCTCCGCGGTCGGCGTGGGCTGCGGTGCGAAATCCTCGAGCGTCATCATCGGTGTTCTCCCCCTCGAGATTCGGATGGCGTGACTGGCATTCGAGCACATCCGCGGGCGCCGTGGGCCGTCTTCGCCGAGGAATGTGGATAACCCGTATATCGCCTCCGCCGCTTCCCGTAGCCTCGACGGCATGGAATGGGATCGGCTGTTCGAGGACCTCGAGGATCAGATCGCCTCGGGCTGGGAGGCGGAGCGCGCCGCCCTGGACGCCGAGACCGAGCGGCTGCGCATCGCGCGGCTCGACCTGCGCACGCGGTTGGGCGTCCTCATCGACGAGGGCGGCACTGTCGCCGCCGTGCTCACCGACTCGACCCGCGTGCGCGGCCGACTGCGCGCGGTCGGCGCCGACTGGGCGGCCGTGCAGCCGCAGGACGCGCCAGGTCTCGTGCTGCTGCCCGCACATGCCGTGGAGCTGTGGGCACTCGATCACGGCGCACTGCTGAGCAGCGGCGCCACTGCCGAGCCGCTCTCGCCGCTGCGCGAGCGGATGACGTTCGGCTTCGTCGTCCGGGACCTCGCCCGACGCCGCAGCGGGGTGACCCTGCGCACGCGTTCCGGTACGGTGCTGGCGGGCACGATCGACCGGGCCGGATCCGATCACCTGGATCTCGCGCTGCACGACGCGGGCTCCCCGCGACGCGCACGGGCGGTGACCGGATTCCGCATCGTGCCGTTCGCGTCGGTGCTCTCCATCGGCACGGACGCGCCCGCGCCCGGCCTCGGCTGACCGGCAGGCTCGCAACCGCCGACCGCGCGGCAGGATCAGGACCCGCGCGAGGGCCGGCTCACTCCCCGAGGCGGACCGGAGGACCCCACAACTCGGGAAAGCTCGCCGCGTTCGCCTGCCGCCACAGCGCTCGGCGCCGCGCGTCCTCCGCCTGCTCTGCCAGGTACTCGGTGATCGACACCTCCTCCACCCGCCAGGCAGCCGGAGCACCGAGCCGCGCGCCGCGCAGCCTGCCTTGCATGATGAGCTCGACGACCTCGTCGACCTGCACGCCGAGGAGCTCGGCCACCTGGGCCGGGGCGAGATAGCGCACTGCAGGCGTGGATGCGTCGGGCATGCACCCATTGTGCTCCGCGCCGGGGCATCCGCGGCGACCGGCGGAGCGCTGTGGATAACTTTCCCGGCGCGGATCCGGATTCTGTGACCATGAGCACATGAGCACCGCACGAGCCGCACACCGGCCCTGGACCGATCTGCGCTTCTTCATCGGCCTCGCCCTGATCGTCGTCTCCGTCGCCGGGGTCTGGCTGATCGTGGGCGCAGCGAAGCAGACCAGCCCCGCGCTGCAGGCCGTGCGCACGATCGTTCCCGGAGAGCCGCTCACCTCCGCCGACGTGCGCGTCGTCGACGTCGTGCTCGGCACGGTGGGATCCGGCTATCTCACCCCGGGCACCCTCGAGCCCGGCCTCATCGCGACACGCACGATCGCGGAAGGCGAGCTCGTGCCCTCGACGGCCGCCGCCGACGCCGACCAGGGGCGCACCACCTCGGTCGTGGTCCGCAGCACGGTGCCGGTCCCCGCGTCGATCGTCAAGGGCTCCGTGGTCGAGTTGTGGGCGGCTGAGCCCCTCGAAGACAGCAAGGGTTTCGGCGAACCACGAGTGCTGCTGTCCGAGGCCACCGTGGCCTCCGTCGACCGCGATGACGGCCCTCTGTCGGCCAAGGCCACCACGCTCGAGCTCGTCGTGAGCCGGGCGAAGGTCGGCGAGGTGCTGACAGCGCTGACCGATGGCTCCTCGCTGTCCGTGGTGCCGATCGGAGCACGGTCGTGACCGGCATCGTCCTGGCCCTGCCCCCGGAGCGCGCCGAGACGCTCGCCGAGGAGCTGGGTCTCGCCGGCATCACGGTGATCGCACGGATGACACCGGAGCAGGCAGCCGGATTGGTCGCACACGCCGAGGAGCTCCGTGATGCCGAAGCGCTGCTGATCCCCGCGGAGCGTGCCTGGCTGAGCGCCGCGCTGCGCGGGGCCTGCGACCGCGCCGGCGTGCGGATCCTGACCCTGGGCGACGGCCCGGCCGCCGTTCGACTGGTCCACCGGCACGGACTGGGCACGCCTCTGCCCGCGTCTTCGAGCGGATGGGATGTCGCCGACGCGCTGCAGGCCGACGACGCGGGCCCAGGCCGGGACGAGACCGGTGGGGGCGAGCTCGACACGGTGGTCTCGCCGAATCGACTGATCGCCGTGTGGGGGCCGCACGGCGCTCCCGGGCGCAGCACTCTGGCGGTGCAGCTCGCGGCGCTCCTCGCCGCCCCCGACCGCGGGGTCGCCCTCGTCGACGCCGACACGCACGCGCCAGCGCTTGCCCTCATGCTGGGCCTCACCGACGACGGTCCCGGCATCGCCGCAGCTTGCCGCCGCGCCGAACTCGGGCTGCTCGACGGCGCCGAGCTGAGCCGTCTGTCCAGCCCGGTGGAGTCGTCCGGCGGCACCGTCGACGTGCTGGTCGGGATCAACCGCCCCACGCGGTGGCCGGAGCTGTCCGCGACGCGCCTGCAGGCCGCGCTCGACGCGTGCCGGACCTGGAGCGCAGTCACGCTGGTCGACGTCGCCGCGTCTCTCGAGGCCGACGAGGAGATCATCAGCGACCTGGACGGCCCCCGCCGCAACGCCGCATCGCTCACTGCGCTGCGCAGCGCCGACCGCATCGTCGCCGTCGCCGCCGCCGATCCCCTCGGGATCGCCCGGTTCGTGCGGGGTTATGCGGAGCTGCGCGCCGAGATCGGGGACGCACCCGTGACCGTCGCCGTGAACAAGGTGCGCCCCGGGCCGCTCGGGATCGATGCGCGCGGACAGATCCGGCGCGCCCTGGACCGCTTCTCGGGCATCCGGGACGTGCATTTCCTGCCGTACGACCAGCGCGCACTGGACGCCGCCGCCCTGCACGCGCGGCCGGTGCCGGATGTGTCGGGGCGCTCGGCGTTCACCGCCGCCGCACGCGCGCTCGCCGTCACGCTGCTGCGCGACGAGCCGAGTCCCGCGACCCGGCGAGCGCGGCGGCGCGGGGCGGCGGCCGCGGTGTGACCGACGCCCCGCCCGACGGGGCGCCTACTGCCGGTAACTCGCCAGGAAGTTGCCGAGGCGCTCGATCGCCTCGGTGATCACCCGAGGCTCCGGCAGCGTCACCACGCGCAGGTGGTCCGGCGTCGGCCAGTTGAAGCCCGTGCCCTGCACGAGCAGGATCCGCTCGGCGACCAGCAGGTCGTAGATGAGCTTCGCGTCGTCGTGGATCTCGTGCACGTTCGGATCCAGCTTCGGGAACGCGTACAGGGCCCCTGTGGGCTTGACGCAGCTGACACCCGGGATCGCGGAGAGGCCCTCCCAGGCGGCGTCGCGCTGCAGATGCAGGCGTCCGCTCGGGGCGATGAGCGACTCGATCGACTGCACTCCGCCGAGCGCGGCCTGCACCGCGTGCTGCGCCGGCACGTTCGGGCAGAGCCGGGTCGACGCGAGCAGCGTGATCCCCTCGATGAAGCCCTTCGCATGCTGCTGCGGGCCGGTGATGACGAGCCACCCCGACCGGTATCCGGCCACGCGGTACGTCTTGGAGAGTCCGTTGAAGGTCAGGCAGAGCAGGTCGGGCGCGAGGGTCGCCGTGGAGATGTGCTGCGCGTCGTCGAAGAGGATCCGGTCGTAGATCTCGTCCGAGAGCAGCAGCAGGTCGTTCTCCCTGGCCACCTGCACGATGCCCTGGAGCACCTCTCGCGAGTACACCGCACCGGTGGGGTTGTTCGGGTTGATGATGACGATGGCCTTGGTGCGCGGGGTGACCTTGGACCGCAGATCCTCCAGATCCGGGTTCCAGCCGTTCTCCTCGTCGCACAGGTAGTGCACCGGCGTCCCGCCGGCGAGGCTGGTCATCGCCGTCCACAGGGGATAGTCCGGGGCGGGGATGAGCACTTCATCACCCTCATCGAGCAGGGCCTGCATCGTCATCGTGATCAGCTCGGAGACGCCGTTGCCGAGGTAGACGTCCTCGGGGTCTACGAGCGGGAACCCGTCGACCTGCTCATACCGGCTGACCACCGCACGGCGGGCGGAGACGATGCCCTTGCTCTCGCTGTAGCCGTGCGCGCTGGGCAGGGTCGCGAGCATGTCGCGGACGATCTGCTGCGGCGCCTCGAACCCGAAGACCGCGGGGTTGCCCGTGTTCAGCTTGAGCACCGAGTGGCCTGCCGCCTCCAGCCGCGCCGCCTCGACGAGCGCGTTGCCGCGGATCTCGTACAGGACGTTCTTCAGCTTGGACGACTGGTCGAAGGTTCTCGGTGTCATCGGGCAAGATTACCGTCTGCGCGGGGTCGTCCCGTTCACGCGCGGTGCGATGCCTGCTGGGTGCGGATCGCCCCTGTGCGCACCGCTTCGACGTGCGCGATGCGCTCGCGCCGGCTGCTCTCCAGGTGCGTGGCGGCGAGTTCCGCGGCTCGATCGCCGTCCCGGCGCTCGATCGCCTCGAAGATCTCGACGTGCTCCCCGCTGATGTACTCCAGGTCGTCGTACTGCGAGAGCGCCCAGCGCAGGCGGCTTCCGATCCCCCGCATCATCTCGCTGAGCAGCCGGTTCTCCGCGAGTTCGGTGACGGTCTCGTGGAAGTCCGCCGCCGCGCGGCGCGAGACGATCTCATCCCCGACCCGCGCGCTGGACTCCTCCCGATCGAGCGCCTGACGCAACCGCGCCAGGCCGTCGCGCCGATGGCGCTCGGCCGCGAGCCGGAACGCCAGCGGTTCGAGCACGGCGCGGACCTCGTCGAGGTCCGCGAGATCCGCGTCGGTGAACTCGCGCACGACCGCCCAGGTGTGCGGGCGCAATTCGACGAGCCCTTCGGCGTCGAGCACCTTGAGCGCGTCGCGCACCGGCACCCGGCTCACCCCGAACTCGGCCGCGAGGTCGCGCTCGATCAGGCGGCTGCCCGGGGCACGTGCGCCGTCGAGGATCGCATCGCGCAACCACGACGCGATCTTCGTCGACTCGAGTTGCCGTTCATCCTTGCTGGTCACGGCATCATTCTTCCATCGCGCGGACCGCAATCCCCGACGACGGGGCGCGCCGATCAGGACTTCGCAGGCTCGACCCAGCGGATCCCCTCCTTCAACGTCGGCACGATCTCGGTCCCGATCGTGCGGGCGAGCAGATCGTCCAGCCGGTCGAGCGGACCGATCAGGGCACGGCCTCCGGCGCGGGCGACGCGGATCGCGGCGTCGATCTTCGGCTGCATCGAGCCCTCGGCGAAGGCCATCGCGGCGACCGCATCGGCCGAGGCCGTGTGGATGTCGCGCTGCTCCGGGGTGCCCCAGTTCTCGCTGACGTAGTCGCCGTCGGTGAGCATGATCAGAGTGTCAGCGCCGATGTCCGCGGCGAGCGCGGCGCTGGCGAGGTCCTTGTCGACGACGGCCTGAACGCCGATGTGGCGGCCCTTCGAGTCCTCGCGGACGGGCACACCTCCACCGCCCACGCAGACGGCGAGACTGCCGGCCTCGAGCAGGCGGCGGATGAGCGGCGCCTGCACGATGGAGACCGGAACCGGCGATGGCACCACGCGACGGAACGCGTTGCCATCCTTCGCGATGGTCCAGCGGTACTCGGCGGCGGCCTCCGCGGCGTCGTGCGCGGAGTACTGCGGGCCGATCAGCTTCGTGGGCCGCACGAACGCGGGATCGCTCTCGTCGACGACGGTGGTGGTGATCACACCGGCCACCTCGCGCTCGCCACCCAGGGCGTTGGACAGCTCCTGCTGCACGACGTAGCCGATCATCCCCTGGGTCTCCGCGCCGAGGATGTCCAGGGGGTACGCCGCGACATCCTGGTACGCGAGGTTCTGCAGCGCGAGCAGACCGACCTGAGGGCCGTTGCCGTGCGTGATGACGACCTCGTTCTCGCGGGCGAAGGGAGCGAGCGCTTCGCACGCCGCTTTGACGTTCGCCCGCAGATATTCGGCCGTCATCGGCTCGCCCCGGCGGGCGAGGGCGTTGCCCCCGAGTGCGACTACGACACGCATCTGGTTTCTCCTCCTGCTGAGGCCGCGTTCGCGACCGGTGTTGATTCCGGAATGGTACTCCATTTCAATCGATGGTATACATTTCTCTGAACACTTGACCATCCTCCGCGGTCGTCGACCGGGCGCCGCGGAGGTGTCGGAGAGAAGACGATGAACCCCGTCGCCACCCCCGTCGCCGTGCGCGCGATCACCTGGGATGCCGCGCTTGAGGAGACGCTCTCGCGCGCCGCCGAGTCTGCGCAGGCCCGTTCCGTGCTGTCCCGCGTCCGGCCGACGATCGCCGGTGGCGCCGAGCCGCGCCATCGGGTGCACTCGGTGCACCGCCGCGCCGTGAATCTGCGCATCGCGGACGAGCTCGTCACCCTGGTGTCCCCCGACGTGGACGACGCACCGGCCACCGTCCGCGTACCCGTGGACGACTGGACCGCGCTCCAGGTGCAGCCGGGGGATGTCGTGTCGATCGCTCCTGACGGCTTCCGGATCGAGACGCAGAACGGCCCGATCGCGGTGCTGACAGGCCCGGCCGCCCCCTGGATCCCCTCCGACGTCTGCCTCTGCGCGCTGTCCCCCGCACACCTGCTGCGCGCCGAGCAGATCATCGGACGCACCCCGGCTCCGAGCGCGCAGTCCGCATTCGGCCGCGCTGCGGCGACCCTGCTGACGGAGCGCAGCGAGGCGCTCGAGGATGCGCTGCTGCGGCGGGATCCGACCGGGATCGCCGATGCCGCGAGGCGGCTGCTCGGGCTCGGCGAAGGCCTCACCCCGTCCGGCGACGACGTCCTCACCGGGCTCGCGTTCGTGAGCGCGCAGCGTGGCATGCGGCTGCACGGCGCTCTGCCCTCCCTGACCGCCGCCCTCGATGAGGACGGCGCGGCGCGGACGACGCTGCTCAGCGCGGTCACCATCCGCCACGCGCTGCGCGCCCGTGCCCCTCAGAGCCTGCATGCGCTCGTCCGGGCCGTGCGCGACCGCGACGACGCACGCACGGAGTCCGCCGCCCTGAGCGTCGCGGCCATCGGACACACCTCGGGCACGGACATGCTCAGCGGCGTCCGCCTCGCCCTGCGTACCGAGGCGGCGCTGCGCACCGCCCCCGCACACCTCCCCGCGACGCCGACGTCCGGGATCGTCCAGAAGGAGCACGTGTGATGACCAAGACCGCAACGGCGGAGAGCAGCACCTCGGAGTTCGAGCACGAACCCGTCCCGCTGAATCATCGCAAGTCGCTCTTCACCGTCTCTGCGGTGTGGTTCGGCTTCCCGATGATCCTCACGAACGCCGTGCCCGGCGGCCTCGTGGTGGCGATGCTCGGATTCTGGCCCGGTGTCGGCGCGATCCTCACGGCGAACGCCATCATGTTCGTCTATGTGAGCCTGCTCAGCTGGCGCGCGGGCCGTACCGGCAAGAGCTTCTCGCTGCAGGCGACGGAGACCTTCGGCACCGCCGGATACGCGATCGCCTCCGGCTTCCTCGCCACTGTCGTGGTCGGCTGGTTCGCGTTCAACACCGGCGCGACCGGCGCCAGCCTCGGCACCGCCTTCGGCTGGAACGAGACCCTGGTCGCGGGCCTCGCCGGACTGGTGTTCATCGCCATCACCTACCTCGGCATCCGTGCGCTCTCGGTGCTCGGTTCCATCGCGGCGCCGCTCTTCATCGCGGCGGTGATCATCGCGATCACCATCGCGGCGCAGAACCACGACTTCTCGGCCGTCTTCGGCTACAAGGGCGTCGGCGGCGGGGCGATGTCGTTCGGGGTCGCAGTCACCGCGATCATGGCGACCTTCGCCGACTCCGGCACGATGACCGCGGACTTCACCCGCTGGGCCCGCAACGGCAAGGAAGCGGTGATGGCCACGGTCACCGCGTTCCCGGTCGCGAGCCTGGTCGCCCAGCTCAGCGGCGCGCTGTTCGTCGCCGCCGGCGCGATCGTCGATCCCGCGACGAACGGCGGCAACTTCGCGCCGATCCTCACCAGCACGCACAATCCGCTGCTCGACGTGTTCCTGCTGGTGTTCGTCGTGATCAACCTCGGTTCGGTCTGCACGCACTGCCTCTACAACGGGGCGCTGGGCTGGTCGCACCTGACCCGCTCGAAGATGCGCGTACTCACTCTGATCCTCGGCGTCATCGGCACCCTGGTCGCCGTACTCGGCGCCTGGCACTACTTCGTGAACTGGCTCGTGCTGCTGGGCGTTCTGGTGCCCCCGCTCGGTGCGGTGCTCATCGCCGATCAGATCATCCTCGCCAAGCGCAACGCCGACCGCGCACCGCAGCGGTTCCGCTGGACCGCCCTGGTCGCCTGGGCCATCGGCGCCGGGGCGGCACTGCTCTCGCACTTCTTCGCCCCCGTGCTGAGCGATGCCGTCGTCGGCCTCGTCGTGGGGTGCATCGCCTACCTCGTCCTCGAGCAGTCCCCCCGCTCACGGACGGCTCCCGCGAAGGAGACGTCCCGTTGACCGTTTCGAACAGCGCACGCATTTCGAACAGCGCAGGCAGTTCGAACGGCACCGACGAGCACTATCTCGCCGCGGCGTCCGCCGGTGACCTCGATGGCGTCCGCGCCGCTCTCGCCGACGGCGCGAACAAGGACGCGCAGGACCGCGAGGAGGCGTCGGCGATCCTACTGGCGGCGCGCGGCCGCCACATCGACGTCGTGCGCGCACTCATCGCCGAAGGCGTGGACATCGACGCCCAGGACCAGACCCAGTCCAACCCGTTCCTCTTCGCGTGCATCAATGACGACCTCGAGCTGGCGACCGTCATGGTCGAGGCCGGCGCCGACCTCAAGCGGCTCACCCGCATGGGCGGCAACGGACTCACACCGTCGGCGGAGAAGGGTCACCTGGAGATCGTGCGCTACCTGCTGGAGAACACCCGCATCAACGTCAACCTCACCAACAACCTGGGCTGGACCGCCCTGATCGAGACCATCATCCTCGGCGACGGCGGACCGGTGCGCCAGCAGATCGTCGAGTTGCTGCTCGCGCACGGCGCCAAGCCCGGCATGCCCGACCCGTGGGGCATCTCCCCCGCCGACCTGGCCCGCGAACGCGGATACGACGAGATCGTCGCCATCCTCGATCGCGCCCAGGCCTGAGACTCCTCGAAAGGATCCCGATGACCAGGCACATCGAAATCAGGAAGAACACGTACCTCGACTCGGTCTCGCTCATGTCGATGAGCACCAAGGCGAACGCCGTCGACGGCGTGACCCAGGCGCTGCTCGGCATGGCCACGCCGATGAACAAGGAGGTGCTGCTCAACGTCGGCGTCCAGGATCCGGCGATCGACGCGGCGAAGCCCAGCGATCTCATGATCGTCGTCGACGCCTCCGAGGACACCATCGAGGCGGCGATCCAGGCGGTCGACGACATCCTCGCGCGCAAGAACAAGGGCGCTGCCGGCGTGGCCGAGGTGCGCTACCGCACCCTGGACGGCGCGTTCGCGGAGGTCCCCGACAGCAATCTCGTGCTGATCTCTGTGAACGGTGCGTTCGCGGCCCGCGAGGCGCGCAAGGCGCTGAACGCCGGCAAGCACGTGATGATCTTCTCCGACAACGTGCCGGTCGAAGACGAGGTGGCCCTCAAGACCCTGGCCCATGCGAAGGGCCTGCTGGTCATGGGGCCGGACTGCGGCACCGCGATCATCAACGGCACCGGCCTGGCGTTCGCGAACGCCGTACGTCGCGGATCCATCGGCATCGTCGGCGCGTCCGGCACCGGCAGCCAGGAGCTGAGCGTGCGCATCCATGGCTTCGGCGGCGGCGTCTCGCAGCTGATCGGCACCGGCGGACGCGACCTGTCGACCGAGATCGGCGGCATCTCCATGATCGACGGCATCGCGGCTCTCGATGCGGATCCGGAGACCGCAGTGATCGTCGTCGTCTCCAAGCCCCCGGCCGAGGAGGTCGCCGACAAGGTGCTCGCCGCAGCCGGCGCGGCGTCAAAGCCCGTCGTGGTCACCTTCCTGGGCTCCACTCGCACCGAGAGCGGCCACGACAACGTCACGCTCGTCTCCGGCACCAAGCCCACCGCGATCGCGGCGGTCGTCGCGAGCGGGATCGACGAGTCCACGCTCGACCAGCAGCCGCTGAACCTCCCCCTGATCGAGGAGGTGCGCGCCAAGCTCGCGCCCGAGCAGCAGTACGTGCGCGGTCTGTTCTGCGGCGGCACGCTGTGCGACGAGGCGATGTTCGCGGCCCTCGCGACCTCCGACAACGTGTACTCCAACATCCAGAAGGATCCGGCGCGCGTCATCGGCGCGATGGATGCGTCCCGCGAGCACACGTACCTCGACATGGGCGATGACGACTTCACCAACGGCCGTCCGCACCCGATGATCGACCCGACGCTGCGCCTGCAGCGCCTGGTCCAGGAGGCCGACGACCCCACTGTCGGCGTCATCGCGATGGACTTCATCCTCGGATTCGGCTCGCACGAGGATCCGGTGGGCGTGACGATCCCGGCGATCCAGGAGGCCAAGGCCAAGGCCGCCGCGCGCGGACAGCACCTCGAGATCCTCGGCTACGTGCTCGGCACCGACTTGGACGCACCGGCCATCGCAGACCAGGTCGCGAAGCTCGAGGCGGCCGGAGTGACCATCGCCTCCTCCTCCACCAACCTCGGGCTGCTGGCCCGCGAATTCGTCGCGAAGGGTGACAACTGATGAGCGTCAACGACCTGTTCGGCTCCGCACTGAAGCCGGTCAACCTCGGCCTCGACATGTTCGCCGAAGACCTCGAGGCGCAGGGCGTGAGTCCCGTGCTCATGGACTGGACCCCGCCGGGCGGCGGTGACTCCGATGTCATCGCCGCGCTCAGCCGGCTCGAGGACCCCGCGATCGCCGCGCGGATCGACGCCGCGAACCAGGAGGCGCTGAGCCGGATCCTGTCCGCGCAGCCGTTCCTGGAGGGTTTCGGCCAGGCGATCGACGTCGTCCCTGGGATGACGGCGAAGACGATCCTGCACGCCGGGCCGCCGATCGAATTCACCCGCATGTCGGGCCCGATGAAGGGCGCCGTGACCGGGGCGCTCGTCTTCGAGGGACTCGCGAAGGACCTGGACGAGGCGTTCGAGCTCGCCACCTCCGGCGAGATCACGTTCTCGCCCTGCCATGAGCACCAGTCGGTCGGCTCGATGGCCGGAGTCACGAGCGCCAGCATGTGGGTGCACCAGGTGCGCAACCGCACGCACGGCAACCTCGCGTTCACGAACCTGTCCGAACAGCTCTCCAAGATCCTGCGCTTCGGCGCCAACGATCAGTCGGTCATCGACCGTCTCAACTGGATGCGCGACGTGTTCGGCCCGGTGCTCTCGGGCGCGATGACGCTGAACACCGACGGAATCGACCTGCGGCTCATGCTCTCGCAGGCGTTGCACATGGGCGACGAGGCGCACAATCGCAACGTGGCGGGCACCACCCTGCTGATCCAGGCCCTCGCGCCGTACATCCTGGAGACCGATTTCACCACGAAGGAGAAGCGCGAGGTCTTCGACTTCGTCGCGTCGTCGGACTACTTCTCCGGTCCGACCTGGATGGTCACGGCGAAGGCGTCGCTCGACGCGGCCAACGGCATCGCGGATTCGACAGTCGTGACGACGATGGCCCGCAACGGCGTCGACTTCGGCATCCGTGTATCCGGTACCGGCGGCCGGTGGTTCACCGGCCCTGCTCAGCAGGTCGTCGGCCCGATGTTCGCCGGCTACACCCCGGCTGACTCCGGGCTCGACATGGGCGATTCCGCGATCACGGAGACCTTCGGCATCGGCGGCTTCGCGATGGCCGCCGCGCCCGCGATCGTCGCCCTCGTCGGCGGCACGGTCGACGAGGCGATGGGCTACTCGCGCACCATGAACGCGATCACGACCGGCAACAACCCGAACGTGACGATCCCGGCGCTCGACTTCATGGGCGTGCCCACCGGCATCGACGTGCGCAAGGTCATGGAGACCGGCATCCTCCCGATCATCAACACCGCGATCGCGCACAAGGATCCGGGCATCGGCATGATCGGCGCCGGCATCACGCACCCGCCGATCGAGGCGTTCCAGCAGGCACTCATAGCGCTCGCCGACCGCATCGCCTGACCTTCGGACGGTACATTTCACCACCGTGCCGATGGGGCGATCCAGACATCCCGGCGGTGACGAAGGAGGCCGGCACCCGTACGGGGTGCCGGCCTCCTTCGTGCCTCCGGATGCTTCGGGAGACTACTTCTTCTTGCCCTGGGCGCGCCGCTCCGCGCGGTTGGCCGGGGCGGCCTGATCGGCATCGACGCGCTGGCCGAAAGCGCCGCGCGCGGCGGGCTCGGCAGGCTCCTCGTTCTCGGACTGGGCGCGTGCGGCCGCCTGGCGGAGGCGATCCGTCGCCGCCTGCTGCACCTGGCCGCGGTCGTTGCGGACCTCGACGTCGCCGGCGTCGTTGGGCGCGGAGTACTCCAGGCGCTGGTCGCCCGCGGACTCGGCGAGCCCCTTGGCCTCGACCTCGGTGATCCCCTCATCGCCGGCCTGGCGCACCTCGACCTCGAGGTTGTAGAGGTAGCCGACCGACTCCTCCTTGATCTGGCCCATCATCGCCTGGAACATCGAGTAGCCCTCGCGCTGGTACTCGACCAGCGGATCGCGCTGCGCCATCGCGCGCAGGCCGATGCCGTCCTTGAGGTAGTCCATCTCGTACAGGTGGTCCCGCCAGCGGCGGTCCAGCACCTGCAGCACCACGCGACGCTCGAGCTCGCGCGTCGCGGCCTCGCCGAGCGACGTCTCGCGCTTCTCGTAGGCGACCATGGCGTCCGAGACCAACTCGCGCTTGAGGCCCTCGGCGGTGATCCCGCCCTTGCGGCCACCTGCCTCGGCGACGACCTCGTCGATCGTCACGTCGACCGGGTACAGCGTCTTCAGCTCGGTCCACAGGCTGTCGAAGTCCCAGCTCTCGGTATGCCCCGTGCTGGTGTGGTCGTCCACGATCGCACCGATCGCGTCCTCCACGAAGTGCTTCACCCGATCGGCGATGTCGTCGCCCTCGAGGATGTGCCGGCGGTCGGTGTAGATCGCCTCGCGCTGACGGTTGAGCACGTCATCGTACTTGAGGACGTTCTTGCGCATCTCGGCGTTGCGCGCCTCGACCTGGCTCTGCGCGCTGCGGATCGCGCGGGTCACCAGACCCGACTCGATCGGCATGTCCTCAGGGAAGTTCGTGCGGGCGAGGATCGCCTCGGCGGCGCCCTGCTGGAAGAGCCGCATGAGGTCGTCGGTGAGGCTCAGGTAGAACCGGCTCTCGCCCGGGTCGCCCTGACGACCGGAGCGGCCGCGCAGCTGGTTGTCGATGCGGCGCGACTCGTGGCGCTCGGTACCCAGCACGTAGAGGCCGCCGGCCTCGATGACCTTGGAGCCCTCGACCTCGACCTTGGCCTTCATCGCCTCGTAGGTCTCGTCCCAGGCCTGCTCGTAGTCCTCCGGCGTCTCGACCGGATCCAGTCCCCTCGACTTCAGCTCCTGCACCGCGAGGAACTCGGCGTTGCCGCCGAGCATGATGTCGGTGCCGCGGCCCGCCATGTTGGTGGCCACGGTGACGGCGCCGAGACGTCCGGCACGGGCGACGATCTCGGCCTCGCGGGCGTGGTTCTTCGCGTTCAGGACCTCGTGCTTGATGCCCTTCTTGCTCAGCAGCCGGGAGAGGTACTCGCTCTTCTCGACGCTGACGGTGCCGACCAGCACCGGCTGCCCGTTCTCGTGCCGCACCGCGATGTCCTCGACCACCTGCGCGAACTTCGCCGTCTCGTTCTTGTAGACGAGGTCGGCCTTGTCCTGGCGGATCATCGGCCTGTTGGTCGGGATCGGCACGACGCCGAGCTTGTACGTGGACATGAACTCGGCAGCCTCGGTGTCGGCCGTTCCAGTCATGCCGGCGAGCTTGTCGTACAGGCGGAAGTAGTTCTGCAGGGTGACCGTGGCGAGGGTCTGGTTCTCGGCCTTGACCGGAACGGCCTCCTTCGCCTCGATCGCCTGGTGGATGCCCTCGTTGTAGCGGCGTCCGACCAGGATTCGGCCGGTGTGCTCGTCGACGATCATGACCTCGTCGTTCATCACGACGTAGTCGGTGTCGCGCTTGAACAGCGCGAGCGCCTTGATCGAGTTGTTCAGGAACGAGATGAGCGGAGTGTTCGCCGACTCGTAGAGGTTGTCGATGCCGAGGTAGTCCTCGACCTTCTCGATGCCGGGCTCGAGCACGCCGACGGTGCGCTTCTTCTCGTCGACCTCGTAGTCCTCACCCGGCTCGAGGGTGCGCGCGATCTTCGCGAACTCGGCGAACCAGCGGTTGGCCTCGCCCGACGACGGACCGGAGATGATGAGCGGCGTGCGCGCCTCGTCGATGAGGATCGAGTCGACCTCGTCGACGATGGCGAAGAAGTGGCCCCGCTGGACGAGGTCCTCCTTGCGCCAGGCCATGTTGTCGCGCAGGTAGTCGAACCCGAACTCGTTGTTCGTGCCGTACGTGATGTCGGCGTTGTACTGCTCGCGGCGCACCTCGGGGGTCTGCCCGGAGATGATCACGCCGGTGGTCATGCCGAGCGCGCGGTAGACGCGGCCCATGAGCTCCGACTGATAGGAAGCGAGGAAGTCGTTCACCGTGATGACGTGCACACCCTGGCCGGCGATGGCGTTGAGGTACGACGGGAAGGTCGCGACGAGGGTCTTGCCCTCACCGGTCTTCATCTCGGCGATGTTGCCCTCGTGCAGCGCGGCGCCGCCCATGATCTGGACGTCGTAGGCGCGCATGCCGAGCGTGCGCTTGGCAGCCTCGCGGACGGCGGCGAAGGCCTCGGGCATGAGCTGGTCGAGCGTCTCGCCCTTCTCGAACCGCGCGCGCAGCTCTGCGGTCTCATTGCGGAGGTCCTCGTCGCTGAGCTTCGCGAAGTCGTCTTCGAGCGCGTTCACGGCCTTGACGACGCCGTTGAGGCGGCGCAGGATCCGTCCCTCGCCCGCGCGCAGCAGCTTCTCAAGAGGATTCGCCACGGATTCCATCTCCCTAGGGGTTCTGTGCCCGATATGTTTCGGGGGTCGCACGCGTCGCGCGCACGGCATACGCACTCATGTTACCGGGCCGTGACTTGTCGATCCCCTGGGGGGATCCGGGATCCGTCGAGCGGTTCAGATCGGACACGGCTCCGATGTCAGACCGTTGAGTCCGCCAAGGTCGCCTTCCTCGGTGGTCCGGCCGACCGCGACGTGGATGGTGTGGTCGGGGCCTGGATCGCGAGCGCGTTTCCCGGTATGCATATACTCGGAAACAGATTCCGGGAAAGGAAATATCCATGTCGGTGCGCCAGAGCCTCCTCGCCATCCTCGATCAGGGCCCGTGCTACGGGTACCAGCTGCGCGCCGAGTTCGATCGGCGCACCGGTTCGACCTGGCCGCTCAACGTCGGCCAGATCTACAACACGCTCGAGCGCCTGGAGCGCGACAAACTCGTCGAGCGCGGCGACGCCGATGAGCAGGGCCACGTCTACTGGGCGATCACCGATGCCGGATCCGCCGAGGTCTCCGGTTGGCTCTCCTCCCCCGTCGAGCGCGCCACCGGCACCCGCGACGAGCTCCCGATCAAGCTCGCTGTCGCCGCGACGCTGCCCGGCGTCGACGTCGCCGCCGTCATCCAGACGCAGCGCAAGGCGTCGCTCGCCCAGCTGCAGGAGCTGCAGCGCACGAAGTACGCGGGTGCGGAGCCGGACAGTCCCGAGGAACTGGCCTGGACGCTCGTGATCGACTCCATGATCTTCGCCGCGGAGGCGGAGGTGCGCTGGCTCGACCACACCGAGCAGCGTCTCGCGCAGCACCCGCAGCACGCGCTCGATCTGGAACTCTCCAGCGAGCGGCCCAAGCGGGGTCGGCCTTCCCGGTCCCTGACCGCCTGATCACGATCAGCCCCCGGCACCCGCTGACGGCCTGATCGCCGAGGGCGTAGCTGTTCCACAGCCCGCGCACGGTCCGGGACCATAGGATCAGCCCATGGCCGGATTCTGGGGCAGACGCAAACGTGAACAGGAAGAGCTGCAGGCGCAGGACGCGGATCTCGCGCGCCGCGCCGAGCAGGCGATCGTCGCCGCGGACGAGCGGATCCGCACCTCTGCCGACGAGCTCGCCTTCGCGTCCGCCGAGCTCGGCGACGACATGACCGCGGACTTCCGCGCCGCACTGGACGCGGTGCGCACGCACATGGGCGAGGCGTTCCGGCTGCACCAGCTGAACCATGACGAGATCCCGGACACCCCCGAGGAACTGCGCACCCGCAACGCCCGCATCGTGCAGCTGTGCCAGTGGGCCGAGGACCTGATCGACGAGAAGTCCGCCGCCATCGCCGATTCCGTGGCCCGCGTGCGCAATGCGCCGCAGGTGGTCGCCAAGGTGCGCGCGGACGCCGCCGCGCTGGAGGGGCGCGTGCCCCAAGCGCAGGCATCTGTGGAGCGGCTGGCCACCCGGTACTCCGATGCCGCCATGCAGCGCATCGCGAAGAGCGCGGAGGAGGCTGCGCAGCTCGTGGTCTTCGCGAACCACGGCGCGGACGTGTTCGAGCGCCGCCGCGACGCCGGCCGCAACCAGGAGGCCGTACTCGCGCTCGAGACGGCGACCGAGGCCACGCGCCGCGCTGCCGCCCTGCTGGACGCGGTCGACGACTTCGAGATCGAGGCGCTGCGGGCCGAGTCCACGTTGGCCGAGGTCGTGGCCGACTCCCGGGGCGACCTGGCCGCGCTGCCGACGGCGCCCGACGCCCCGGCCGTGGCCGCGGCGTCGACCGAACTGCAGCGGGCGCTGGATTCCCTCGCACCAGCCGGAAGCCGCACCGACCCGTTCGGCGAGCTCACCCGTCTGCGCGCGGCGAACACCGCACTGGACACGGCCATCGCGGCGGCCCGTTACCGCGCGGAGCACCCGTTGCCCACGATCGCGACCGTGCAGCACGCTCTCGACGACGCGGACCGGCAGCTCGGAGTCGCGCGCGGTCTGATCGAAGGTCACCGCGGCTGGATCGGCGCTGACGCCCGCACGCGCCTCGCCGAGGCCGAGCGGCTGCGCGTGGACGCGCCGTCTCTGCTGCCCGCGGAGGAGACCCGCGAGGAAGCCCTCAGCACCGCGCGTCGCGTCGCGCAGCTCGCCGCGGAGGCGCTGCAGCTCGCCCAGCACGACATCGACCGGTCCCGCCCCGACCAGGGCTGGGGTGGAGGCGGCGGCAACGGCTGGGGCGGCGGCCGCGGCTCCGGCGGCGGAGACGTCGTGACCGGCGTACTCGGCGGCCTCGTCATCGGCGGTCTCCTCGGCGACATCTTCGACTGATCGCATCCGGGACTTCTGCGCGCCGTCCCTGTCAGCGCACGCCAGCGAGACCGCTGACGGGACGACCCGATTGCGGGCGGACACGAAAGCGGCCCGGGAACCTGTCCCGGGCCGCTCCGTCGTGTTCAGAGGGCCGATGTCAGCCCACGAGCGCCTCGGCGGGTGCCGCCTGGGTGGTGAGCGAGATCACGCCGTAGTCCCAGCCCTTGCGGCGGTACACGACGCTCGGGTGGTCGCTGCGTGCGTCCACGAACAGGAAGAAGTCGTGACCGACGAGCTCCATGCGGTCGACTGCTTCTTCCACGGTCATCCACTCCGCATCGAAGTTCTTCGTGCGGATGACGACCGGTGAGTAGTCCTCCTCGACCTCGATCGTCGGGATCGCGCCGGTGGAGACCGCATGCAGGGTGTCCACGGAGACGGGGTGCACATCGATGCCCGCGAGTTCGCCGGTGCCCTTCTCGAAGTGCGCGCCGCGCGGATGGTGACGACCGTCGATTCGGCGCTCCTTGGCACGTCGCACCTGCTCGACGAGCTTGTCGACCGCGAGGTCCAGCGCGACGAACTTGTCCGCGTCGCGCGCCTCGGCACGCACCAGCGGCCCCTTTCCGATGAGAGTGAGTTCGACGGTCTCGTCCTCCACATGACCGCCGCGATAGGAACGATGGGTGACCTTCACGTCGAGGCTCTGCGCCTTCGTCGCGATAGTCGCGATCCGTGCGGCCTTCTCTTCGACCACCGCTCGGAATCGATCGCTGATGCCGACTCCGACACCGACGATGTTCGTTTCCATCCTGACCTCCTTGTTCCGGTCCGACCGGTAGGGGGCGGACCGTGGTCGCCTTTGTGAGTCCCCACCGTAGTCGTCGGATCCCGGGATGTCATCCACAATTCATCTGCGTGTCGTGTGGATCCGGATCGAGGCTCGCCAGGATACGCGTCCGGACCGTGCCTGGCATCGCAATGCCGACGTTCGGGACGTCATCCGCGGCGCCGGGTGGCGGCGACCGCCACCGCGCCCACGACCTGGAAGCCCGCCGCGCGGAGCGCCCTGGCGGCCTCCTCGCAGGTCGCCCCCGTCGTGATCACGTCGTCGACGATCAGAGCGGCCATGCCGCCGCCGGCTCTCGTCGCGATGAGACCACCGCCGAGGTTGCTCCGGCGCTCCCGCACGCCGAGCGTGCGCTGATCCCGCACGCGACGCGTGTATGACAGCGCACGCAGCATCGGGATGCCCGTTCCGCGTGCGAGCAGCTCCGGCACGCGGAATCCTCGCCGCCGGAACGCCGCCCGCGTGGTCGGCACCGGCACGACGACGTCGATGCGGCGCGGAGCGGATGCTCCCGCGCACAGGTCGTCCACGGCCGCCTCGAGTGCCGGCCGCAACGACCGGATCAGCGACGTCTGGCCGTCCTCCTTGACCGCGCGCAGCACGGCGGCCGCAGTCCCGTCGAAGGCGAGCCCCGCGCGCAGCGTGACGGCGTCCGACCGCGGGTGCACCACGCGAGGCGCCAAGCCCGCCGCGCACGAGCCGCACAGTGCCGTTCCCGTCGCGCCGCACCCGGCGCACACGGAGGCGAAGGCGAAGTCGGCCACCTCCCGGAGGAGCCGGCGTACGATACCGTCGGCGGGCGACAAGACAGGCGGCATCTCGGGCGGCATGCCACCAGCGTGCCCGGCCGGGAGCGGCGCCCGAGCTCCGCCGCCGCGATCGGTGCGGAACCGGCGTCGTCCGGCACCTGTGCAGGACGATCCGACCCGCCGGTGACCCGGGAGTCGCGGAATGCCTCCCGCAGACGGAGTCCTCAGCCGCCCAACTGCACCGCGAGCACCTTGACGTTCGTGCTCACCTGCGTGGGGGTCGGCCCGCTGCGAACCCACAGCACGCCGTTGCCGAGCAGCTGCACGGTCGTGGTCGGCGACGCCGGTGCGATCGACTGGGTCGTATCCGGCACATCGACGGTCTTCGCGGGCCCGCCGACCTGCTGCGCGCGCAGCATCAGACCGGAACCGTCGGTGGTGAGCACGCCCACCGTGGTGTCGTCCAGCCAGGTGATGTCGCTCGCCCCGGCCGGCCAGGCGATCACGTTCGCGTTCGCCACACCGATCACCGTGGGCGCACCGCGGTCGTCCCGGGTGATGGCGGCGACCTCGATGCGGACCTGGCCGTTCGCGCTCACGGCCATCGCGAGCCGGGCGCCGTCCCTGCTCACCGCCATCGCCGTGATCTGGCTGGCGTCCGCGGGCCCGGCGAAGGCCGGCTGGGACTTGCCCAAGTTCGACCAGGCCAGGATCGACGAGGGCGACGTCTGAGGCACGGTCCAGATGTAGCCGAACGGATCCAGCGTCGGCGCGATCAGCCCGGGACGCGTGTCGATCTCATCGGTCCTGCCGTCCGTGACCGCGTAGACATGGCCGCTCGCCCCCTGCACCACGACGCGCTGCGCACCGCTGGCCGCACGGATCGCGGTGATCGCCTCGGGGAAGCCCGCCAGCGGCGCTGAGACGCCGGCGACCGGCGCGAGCTCGCCGCCTGTCAGATAGCCGAACCCCTTGTCGGTGAGCACGAGCGGACGCGAGTCGACCGACGTGGATGCCGGTGATGCGGATCCCGCGTTCAGATCGCGACCCGCCACCGTGAGCTTCACCTGCAGCACGCCCACCCCGCTCAGGCTGCGCTCGAGCTGCGTACGCATCCGCGCCAGCGTGACCGGATCCGCGTCCAGAGCTGCGTTGGTGAGGGCGACCTCGGCGACCTGCGAGTCCGGCGTCACGGTGTTGCGGCCCAGCGCGATGTCGCCGGTGAATGCGGTGCGCACCGCGCCGTTCAGCCAGGAGCTCGGCTTGCCGCTGACCAGCGACTGAACGATCCGACTCGCCGTGTTCTCCCGCTTCGGGAACCAGCGCACATCGGGCACCAGGTAGGTCCAGGTCGGATCGAAGTACTGCAGATCGTAGGGGGCGAACACGTCGGCGGCCGCGAAAGAATCCGCGTCCAGCACGATGCCGTCCGGAGCCGCGGAGATGCGCCATTGGCCGTCCTTGTTCTTCGCGAGCTCGAACGGGAGGTCGGCAGCCCGATTCACGGGCGTCCCGGAGTAGGCGCCGGTCTCGTCCACGATCCCCGTCTGCTGCAGCCCCAGGCGCACCGTCGCTGAAGTGGCGTCCTTCGGCAGGTCGGGGAGGTCGAAGCGGCGTCCGGCGGATCCGGTGTCGATCGTGACGCCCGCGTCGGGCTTCCACTTCTGGGCTTCGCCGGAGGTGAGGAACTGCCGCGCGATGCCCCAGCTGTCCTTGGGGCTCGAGGCGGCGTCGATGAAGCCGCGCACGATCTCCTTGGGATCCATCCCATCCGACGGCCCCTGCGGCACGAAGGCGAGGTCCGATCCGCCGTCTTTCTGATCGGCGGAGAGTCCGGGGCGCACGTCGCCGGTGATCGGCAGCGACGCACAGGCGGTGAGCCCGAGCAGGGCGAGAGCGACGACCGCTCCGCGCAGGATCCGTCCGAGCCTCATGACTTCTCCTCCTCCTCGGTGGGCGATGCGACGTGCGCCTGATCCCCGGGCTGGACGATCGGTGCGGTGTTCACGCCGATCTCCGCGATCGCCTCGACCGGTTCCAGGGGTACGGGCGATGTGCCGTCGAGCGGTCGCGCACCGCGCGGCAGGGTCAGCACGAAGTTGGTGCCCTCCCCGGGCCGCGACCACACCGCAAGGGACCCCCGGTGCAGCCGCGCGTCGCCCAGGGCGATCGACAGCCCCAGCCCGGTGCCGCCGATCGTGCGTGTGCGCGATGGATCCGCCCGCCAGAACCGGTCGAACACGCGCTCCGCATCCTCGGCGGTCATGCCCATCCCGCGATCGCGTACGCCGACGGCGACCGCGTTCTGGCTGCTGTCCACGGTGATGACGATGGGCCGCCCCTCGCCGTGCTCGATCGCGTTTCCGATGAGGTTGCGCAGGATGCGGCGCACGCGGCGCGGGTCGAGGTCCACCGGCGTGTGCCCGCCCGGAGCGACGAAACGCAGCTCCGTGTCGTGCGTCGCCGCCAGGGGCCGCATGTCGTCCACCAGGTCCTCCGCGAGGTGGGCGAGGCTGATCGCCTCGGTCTCCAGCTGCACGGATCCCGCGTCGTAGCGGCTGATCTCCAGCAGGTCGGCGAGCAGCGTGTCGAAGCGGTGCACCTGCGTCTGCAGCAGCTCCGCAGTGCGAGCGGTCGTGGGGTCGAACTCGTCCCGGCGGTCGTTGAGCATCTCGGCCGCCAGCCGGATCGTGGTCAACGGCGTACGCAGCTCGTGCGACACGTCCGAGACGAACCGCTGCTGCACGAGTGACAGTTCGCCGAGCTCCTTGATCTGGGCCTCGATGCTGTCGGCCATCGCGTTGAAGGATCGCCCCAGAACCGCGAGCTCGTCCTGCCCGCGCACCGGCAGACGCACGTCGAAGTCTCCGCCGGCGAAACGGGCGCTGGATTCTGCAGCTTCGGTGATCGGATGCACCACGGTGCGCAGTGAGAACCAGGCGATCACGCCGATCAGCGCGACGAGCACGATCCCCGCGATCCACAGGCTCGACTGCACCAGCACCAGCGTCTGCTCCGTGTCGGCGAGGTCGTAGGCGATGTACAGGGCATATGCCCCGGCCCCGGGCACGTTGAGCTGCCGTCCCACCAGCAACCCGGCGTGCGTGGATCCGTCCGCGTCCTGCAGGGCGACCGGCTGCCACCACTGCTTCGTGGCGTCTTTCTCGACCCGCTGCTTGAGCGGGTCCGAGACGACCTCCTGGCTGAATCCGCCCGCGGTGAGCCCCGGCGGCGCCTGCGGATCGATCGGGATCACACCGAACACCCGCGAGGCCGAGACCAGCTGGACCTGCCCGCTGACCTCGCGCATCAAACCGATCTGCGCGGTGCGGTTCCCCTGCGTGTCGGCGGAGTCCAGCAGCAACTGCGCCGAGTTCGTCGCTCGCTGCGCGTCCTTCAGCGCCTGATCCTTGCGCGAGTCCCAGAGGTTGTTCTGCACCGCGAGCGCCATCGCCACGCACGTCACCAGCACGGCGACGCTGGTGAGCGCGAGGGCGATCACCAGCGTGCGGAACCGCAGCGACTGCCGCCACAGCTGCGCGGCGCGATGGCCGCTGCCGCGCACGCCGCGCACGGCCGCGTTCGCGAGCGCCACGGTGTTCGTCATCGGCGGACTTTCAGCATCGGCGGGGACCGCTTCTTCTCGGCCGGGGCGTCGGCATGACCCGCGCGCGGGTCAGACCACGCTCCCCGCGCGATATCCGACGCCACGCACGGTGGTGACGATGCGCGGGTTGTCCGGGTCGAGCTCGACCTTGGCGCGCAGGCGCTGCACATGCACGTTCACCAGGCGCGTGTCGGCCTTGTAGTGGTAGCCCCACACCTGCTCCAGCAGCATCTCGCGGGAGAACACCTGCTGGGGCTTGGAGGCGAGGGCGACGAGCAGCTGGAACTCCAGCGGCGTGAGCGCAATAGGCGTGCTGCTGCGGCGCACCTCGTGCGCGTCGACGTCGATCGTCAGGTCTCCGATGCGCAGCACCTCGCTGGTGGACTGCGGCGTCGGCCGCAATCGGGTGCGGATGCGCGCCACGAGCTCCTTCGGATTGAAGGGCTTGACCATGTAGTCGTCGGCGCCGACCTCGAGGCCGCGCACGACGTCTGCGGTGTCGCCGCGTGCGGTGAGCATGATCACCGGCACCCCCGACTCCGCCCGGATGCGGGTGCAGATCTCGATACCGTCCATACCGGGCAGCATGAGGTCCAGCAGCACGAGGTCGGGCCGCTGCGTGCGCCACTCGTCCACGGCCTTGGCGCCGTCCGCGCAGAACACGGGCTCGAAGCCCTCCGTGCGCAGCACGATGCCGATCATCTCGGCCAGGGCCGTGTCGTCATCGACCACGAGGATGCGTGAGGTCATGGGCGGGCAGTCGTCTTTCGGATCTCGCGTTCTTCGGATCTCTTGCGGGACGTGGGGCACGGGCGAGCGCCCCCACGTCGGTCCAGCGTACTTCACGACCCGCGGAAGTCGTCCGAAGGGCGCCCCGCGGGCGGCGTCGCGTCGCCGGACCGGGTGTCACGGCGGTGTGACACGATGGACCCACACGCGAACCGGAGGACTCGTGAGCCAGCAGAGTGTGAACGCGCAGGGCTGGACGCCCGCACCCAAGCCCGGCCTGATCCCGTTGCGCCCTCTCGGCTTCGGCACGATCCTCGGGAAGTCCTTCGCCGCGCTGCGGCACAACCCCAAGGTGCTGTTCGGCTTCGCCGTGGTGGTGCAGCTGGTCGCGATGATCGTGGCCCTGGCGGTCATCGGCGTGGTCTCGTTCGCGACGCTGAGCCGCCTGAGCACCGTGCAGGCGGGCAGCCAGGAATGGATCACGCTCTACGTCGGCTCGATCGCGTTCATCGGCGGTGCGGGTCTGCTCATGGGACTGTTCTCGGTCGCATTCACCGCGATCGTGCAGGGCATCGTCGCCGCCGATGTGCGGGCGGCGGTGCTGCGCGAGAGCGCGACGCTCGGCGCCCTGTGGCGCCGCGTGCGCCCGGCGGCCTGGCGGCTCATCGGATACACCCTGCTCTACGGCCTCGCGGGGGTGGTGGCTGCCGTGCTCATCATCGGCGTGCCGTTCCTCGCGATCGGCCTCCCGAGCGGCTTCGACGGCGCGAGCATCGCCTTCGCGATCTTCGCCATGCTGGCGGGGATCGCCGGACTCGTCGTGCTGTCGATCTGGGTCGGCACCAAGCTCATGCTCGTGCCGTCACTGCTCGTCCTCGAGGGCTCCGGAGTGCGCGCCGCGATCGCGCGCTCCTGGCGCCTCACCCGGGGGCGGTTCTGGTTCGCCTTCGGGATCGTGTTCCTCATCAGCGCGATCATGTACGTCGGCACTCAGGCGATCAGCACGGTCGGCGGCCTGGTCACGTCGCTGTTCGGCCCGGTGCTCAATCCCACGGGCAGCACCGACCTCACCCTCACCGTCAGCACCATCGTGGGTCTCGCGATCACCGAGGTCGTCGTCGTGGTGTTGCAGTCCATCAGCTCCGTCGTGCAGTCCACCGCTGGCGCACTCGTGTACATCGACTGCCGGATGCGTTACGAGGGGCTGGATCAGGACCTGATGGCCGCCGTGGAGCGCCGGGCCGCCGGTCACGACGACGGCACGGATCCGTTCCGGGTGGATCCGGCCCGGGCCGTGCGTCCCGGGTTCCGCCCCGCGCCCGTGCCGGTGCCGTACCCGCTGCCGCCCGGTCCCGTCCCGGGCTATCCGGCCCCGCAGGGCTATGCCGGAGCGCCAGCGCCACAGGGTTATGCCGGCGCTCCGCTGCCCCAGGGCTACGCCGGACCACCCGCACCACAGGGGTACCCGACCGTGCCGCCCTATGCCGTACCCGCCGCCCCACCTGCGCCCCCGGCACCGCCCGCACCTCCGGCGCCGATCCCGCCCGCGCAGCAGAGCCCCTGGGCCACCCCGGCGCAGGACGAGGGATGGACAGCGCCCGGATCCGATCGACGATGACGGGTCCCACCGCCCGTGTCGCCGTGATCGCCCTCCCCACGGCGCTCGTCGCGAAGCTCGCCTCGATCCCCCTCATCCCCGACGGCGACGGGGCGCGCGAGCTGGCGGAGAAGGAACTGGCGAAGCCCGAGTACCAGGCCGCGAAGCCCACACTCATCGATCAATGGGCCCGCGGCGTGATCGACTGGCTTGTCGACCTGTTCACGCCGCAGCATGCGGTCGATCTCGGACCTTGGGCCGCGATCGTGATCGGCGCCGTGCTCGTCGCCGCGCTCATCGCGGTGCTGCTGATCTGGGGACGTCCTCGACGCTCGCGTTCCCGCGCGACCGGATCCGTACTCCTCGGGGCCGCCGACGATCGCACCGCCGCCCAACTGCGCGCGGACGCCGAGCGCGCCTCGCGCGACGAGGACTGGGCGGAGGCGATCGTGCTGCGCTACCGCGCCGTCGCGCGGTCTCTCATCGAGCGCGACCTCATCGCGCCGGCACCCGGAGCGACCGCCCAGACCATCGCCCGCGAGGCCCTGGTGCCGTTCCCCGGGGAAGGCGAGGCGCTGCACGCCGCCGCGGTGGCGTTCGACGACGTGCGCTACCTCGGCCACTCCGGCACATCCGCCCAGTACCGCGCGCTCGCCGAGACCGACGAGCGCCTGCGCGCGTTGCGCCCGCAGGCGCTGCCCGAGGCGGTGTCCGCATGAGCACCGCTCCCCCGACCTCACACGCCTCGACCCGCGCCGACGGCCGATCCGACCCTCCTCCCTCCGCCGACCCGCGTCCCACGGGGACGCTCGTGCGTGCGCCGCGCCAGGTGCGACGGATCCTGGGCTGGGCACTGGTGATCGCGCTCGTCCTCGTCGTCGCCGCGGCGGGTCTGCTGCTCACGTCGTCCTCGCCCGTCCAGCGGGACGCACTCGACCCGGAGCGCCCCGGTCCTGGAGGAACGCAGGCGCTCGCGCAGATCCTGCGCGAGCAGGGCGTGACCGTCGACGTCGTGCGCTCACGCGCCGACGCCGCGGACCGGCTGGACGCGGAGACGACCCTCGTGATGAGCGATCCGTACCCGCTCACCGACGCGGCGGTCACCGAGCTCACCGACGCCGCCCACGATGTGGTGCTGATCTCGCCGAGTTCGCGGATGCTGCGGATGCTGCGGCTCGGCACCTATGCCTTCCCGTCCGCGCCGCCCCTGGCGCGCGCCGACTGCGACGTGCCCGCCTTCGCGCACGTCGGGACGATCACCCCCGGGCAGCTTTTCCTCCCGGACCCCGGCGTCACCTCCTGCTTCGGCGACGCGGGCGAGGGCGCCGCGGTGCTGATCTCGGAGCAGGATGGCGTCCGGCACGCGATCGTCGACGGCGACGCGCTGTTCACGAACGAGCACCTCGCCGAGAACGGCAACGCCGCGCTCGGCCTCGCATTGCTCGGCGCACGCCCGCACGTGATCTGGTACGTGCCCTCGTACGACGACGCCGATCGCACGGACGTCGACGTGCCGAAGAGCCTGGCCGACCTCACCCCCGGCTGGGTGACGCCGGTGATCGTGCTGGGCATGATCACCGCTCTCCTCGCCGCTGTCTGGCGCGGGCGCCGGTTCGGTCCGCTCGTCACCGAGACGCTGCCGGTCACCGTACGGGCCTCGGAGACCATGCTGGGCCGCGCCCGGCTCACGGCGAAGGCCGCCGACGCCGCGCATGCGGCCGACGCGCTCCGTGCCGGCACGCTCTCCCGCCTCGCCGCGCGCCTCGGCCTCGCCGCCCGGGCCGATCCCGCAGCCGTGGCGGATGCCGCAGCCGACCGGATCCGCGTGGACAGGGCCGGCTGCCGTGCTCTGCTCATCGGCCCGCTGCCCGTCGGCGACGCCGAGCTCGTCCCCTACGCCCGCCGCCTCGCCGAGCTGGAGACCGCCGTCGAGAACGCCGTCCGCATCGAAAGGAGCGCCCCGTGACCGATCGTCCCGGCACCGACCCCGCAGGATCCACCCCGCTCGGGTACCCGCCGGCACCGCCCGCCCCTCCGGCACCGGCGGCCTCGCCGGCGGGGCCCGGACAGGGATCCCCAGCGGCCCCCGGATCCGACGACGCCGCACTCCGCCAGGCGATGCAACGCGTCCGCGCCGAGGTGGACAAGGCCGTCGTCGGCCAGGCCGGCACTGTCACCGGGCTGCTCGTGGCGCTGCTGGCGCGGGGCCACGTGCTGCTCGAAGGCGTGCCGGGCGTCGCGAAGACCCTCGTGGTGCGCTCGTTCTCCCGGGCGCTCGGGCTCGATACCAAGCGCGTGCAGTTCACCCCCGACCTCATGCCCGGCGACGTCACCGGATCCCTCGTCTACGACGCGCGCACGGGCGAGTTCGAGTTCCGTCGCGGACCGGTGTTCACGAACATCCTGCTCGCCGACGAGATCAACCGCACCCCGCCGAAGACGCAGGCGGCGCTGCTGGAGGCCATGGAGGAACGCCAGGTGTCGTCCGACGGGGCGAGCCTGCCGCTGCCGGATCCGTTCCTCGTCGCGGCGACGCAGAACCCGATCGAGCACGAGGGCACCTACTCCCTGCCGGAGGCGCAGCTCGACCGCTTCCTCATGAAGCTCGTGGTCGGCATGCCGGAGCGCGACGCGGAGGTGTCGGTGCTGCGTCGCCACGCGGACGGCTTCTCGCCGCGGGAGCTCACGGATCTGCATCCGGTCGTCAGTGCCGCGGAGATCCTCGCCGCGCAGGAGGCGGCCGGTCGCGTGCAGGTCACGGACGACGTGCTCGGATACGTGGTGGACCTCGCCCGCGCGAGCCGGCAGTCGCCGTCGGTGCAGCTGGGCGCCTCGCCTCGAGCCTCCACGGCGCTGCTCGCCGCGGCGAAGGCCTGGGCCTGGCTGAACGGCTCGAGCGCGGTCACCCCCGATCACGTGCAGACCATGCTGATCCCGGTCTGGCGGCACCGCTTGCAGCTGCGCCCCGACGCCGAGATGGAGGGCGTGTCCGCCGACGCCGTGCTCACCAGCGTGGTGCAGCAGACCCGCGTCCCGATCTAGGCCGCGGAGACACCCCATGTTCCTCACCGGTCGCCTCGTGATCGTCGCCGCCGTCGGCGCCGTTCCGCTCGTGCTGCTCGACGTCCTCGGGGTGTCGCCGTGGTTTGTCCTGCTCGGTTGGCTGGCGCTGTGCGCTGTGCTCGTCGGCGTCGACGTGCTCGCGGCAGCCCCGCTCGGTGCGCTGCGGGTCCTCCGCGAGATGCCGAACCGCGCACGCCAGCACGAGCCGGTCACCGCGACCCTGATCGTGCAGAACCTCGGCGAGCGCCGGCTGCGCGGTCAGCTGCGCGATGCGTGGCAGCCGACCGCAGGCGCCGGGGACCGCGGCAGAGCGACGTTGGATCTGCCCGCCGGTGAGCGCCGACGCGTGCCGATCGCGCTGCTGCCGCGCCGCCGGGGCGAGCTGGCGAGCGAGTTCGTCGCCGTCCGCTCCGCGGGGCCGCTCGGGCTCGCGGGACGCCAGGGGCGGCACCGTGTGCGCGGAGCGATCCGGATCCTGCCGCCGTTCACATCGCGCCGGCATCTGCCCTCCCGTCTGGCGCGACTGCGAGAGCTCGACGGCAACACGAGCGTGCAGGTGCGCGGTCAAGGCACGGAGTTCGATTCGCTGCGCGAATACGTGCGCGGCGACGACGTGCGCTCGATCGACTGGCGCGCCACCGCCCGCGCCGGCACCACGATGCTGCGCACCTGGCGCCCGGAGCGCGATCGGCACGTCGTGATCCTCATCGACACCGGCCGGACCGCCGCCGCGCGCGTGGGCGACGGCACGCGCCTGGATGCCGCCTACGAGTCCGCGCTGCTGCTGTCGGCCCTCGCCCAGCGCGCGGGCGACCACGTGCACCTGCTGCTGTTCGACCGTGCCGTGCGCGGCCGGGTGAGCGGCGTCGAGGGCCCGGCTCTGCTGCCGGCGCTCTCGGACGCGATGGCCCCCGTGCACGCCCGGCTCGTGGACACGGACTGGGGCGCCGCATTCGCAGCGATCCGTTCGGTCACCACCCGCCCGTCGCTCATCGTCGTTCTCACCGCACAGGATGCCGTGGAGAGCGCGCGGTCGTTCCTCGGCGCGTTCCCCCACGCCTCGCGTGCCACGACGATCCTGGTCGGGTCCTCCACGGATCTCTCGATCGATGACCTGGCTCGCGCCAGGGGCTCGCGCGAGGACGTCTATCTCGCCGCCGCCGCCGAGCGGACCCTCGCCGATGCCGCACGGGTCGCCGACGCGATCCGGCGTGCGGGCGGCGAGCCGATCGCCGCGGATCCGGACGACCTGCCGCCGCGCATCGCGGACCGCTATCTGGAGCTCAAGGCCGCCGGCCGGCTCTGAGCGCGGCGCCCGGGGTAGGGCCACACCGAGGGTGCGACACGCCCAGATGACCGTGGGTTTTCCTGAATGATTCAGAAAAAGCTACGGTGGAGTCATGGAGACCTCCGCCATCCTCCGCGACGCCGGCCTGCGCGTGACCGTGCAGCGGATCGCGGTGCTGCAGGCGCTCGCCCTCGCCCCGCACAGTTCGGCGGATCGCATCCATGCCGCCGTCGAAGGCGCCGATATCGCCCTGCCGACAGTGCACGCGATCCTCGGCGACCTCGCCACGGCCGGCATCATCCGGCGCGTGAGTCTGCCCGATGCCGATCGTGCGCTCTTCGAGGTCGAACCCGGCGACAACCACCACCACATGCAGTGCGTGCGCTGCGGCCGACTCGAGGTCGTCTCGTGTGCCGTCGGCGCGTCGCCGTGCCTGCATCCGGCCGAAGACCACGGCATGCGCCTGCTCGAGGCCTCCGTCACCTACCGCGCGGTGTGCCGCGCCTGCGACGAGGTGTGGCCGTCCGTCTGACCGAGACTCGCGCCACCCGCCCCGGGGTTCATCCCTCAGAGCGGCGATCGGCGCGCCAGAAACCCCACGAAAGAACAGGAAGGATCAGCCGTGACTGACGAACTCACCTGCCCGATCGACCACTCCGGCAGCGCCCCCGCGCCGCGCCCCACCGGTGGCCGCACCGGCAACACCGACTGGTGGCCTGAGCGCCTGAACCTGCGCCAGCTCGCGAAGAACCCCGCCGTCGGCGACCCGCACGGCGAGGACTTCGACTATCGCGCCGCGTTCGAGGCGCTGGACCTCGACGCCGTCAAGCGCGACATCGCCGCGCTGCTCACCGAATCGCAGCCGTGGTGGCCGGCGGACTTCGGCAACTACGGTCCGTTGATGATCCGCATGGCCTGGCACTCCGCCGGCACGTACCGCGTCTTCGACGGCCGCGGCGGCGGCGGCAACGGCCAGCAGCGCTTCGCCCCGCTGAACAGCTGGCCGGACAACGTGGGCCTGGACAAGGCCCGCCGTCTGCTCTGGCCCGTGAAGAAGACCTACGGCAAGGCGCTGAGCTGGGCCGACCTGATGATCCTCGCCGGCAACGTCGCGCACGAGCAGATGGGCATGCCCACCTTCGGCTTCGCCGGCGGCCGCCCCGATGTGTGGGAGCCGGACGACGACGTGTACTGGGGCTCCGAGAAGATCTGGCTCGACTCCAGCGCCCGCATCTCGACCGACGAGCAGGGCGAGCGCTCGCTCGCGAAGCCACTCGCGGCCACGATGATGGGCCTCATCTACGTCAACCCCGAGGGCCCCGAGGGCAACCCGGATCCGCTTCTCGCCGCGAAGGACATCCGCGAGACGTTCGGTCGCATGGCGATGAACGACGAAGAGACGGTCGCCCTCATCGCCGGCGGCCACACCTTCGGCAAGACCCACGGCGCCGCCCCCGAAGCGGGGAACGTCGGCGAGTCGCCCGAGGGCGCCCCGATGGAGCAGATGGGCCTGGGCTGGAAGAGCACCCACGGCGCGGGACACGGCAACGACACGATCGGATCCGGCCTCGAGGTCACGTGGACCTACCACCCCACCCGCTGGGACAACGAGTTCTTCCACATCCTGTTCGCGTACGACTGGGAGCTCACCACGGGCCCCGGCGGCGGCAAGCACTGGAAGCCGACCGATGGCGCCGGATCCGACATGGTCCCGGAAGCACAGGGCGAGGGCCGCCGCGAACCGCGCATGCTGACCACCGACCTGGCCCTGCGCGAAGACCCGATCTACCGCGAGATCTCGCTGCGCTTCAGCCAGGACCAGGCGGCGTTCACCGATGCCTACAGCCGGGCCTGGTTCAAGCTCACCCACCGCGACCTGGGCCCGAAGACCCGCTATCTCGGTGCTGAAGTGCCCGCCGAGGACCTGCTCTGGCAGGACCCGGTGCCCGCGCACGAGGGTGCGATCATCGGCGCCGCCGAGATCGCCGACCTCGAGCAGCGCATCGCCGCGACCGGTCTCAGCGTCTCGGACCTGGTGTCGACCGCGTGGGCCGCGAGCTCCTCGTTCCGCGGCAGCGACAAGCGCGGCGGTGCGAACGGAGGCCGGATCCGCCTCGAGCCGCAGCGCAGCTGGGAGGTCAACCGTCCTGTCGAGCTCGCCCGCGTGATCGCGGCGCTGGAGGGCGTGCAGGAGGCGTTCAATGCCACCGGCGGCGCTCAGGTGTCGTTCGCCGACGTCGTGGTGCTGGCGGGCAACGTCGGCGTGAAGCAGGCCGCGGCCGCCGCGGGGCGCGCCGTGGAGATCCCGTTCACGCCGGGGCGCACCGACGCCACGCAGGAGCAGACCGACGTCGAGTCGTTCCAGTACCTGAACCCGCAGGCCGACGGCTTCCGCAACTACGTCAGCGACGTGGCGCGCGCGATCCCGGCGGAGGTGCTGCTCGTCGACCGTGCCGGCCTGCTGACGCTCTCCGCACCCGAGATGACGGTGCTCGTCGGCGGCCTGCGCGTGCTCGGCACGAACTGGGACGCCTCACCCTACGGCGTGTTCACCCGGACCCCTGGCGTGCTCACCAACGACTTCTTCGTGAACGTGCTCGACCTGAACACGACGTGGAAGCCGCTCGATCCCGGATCCCACGCGTTCCAGGCCACCGACGACGCGACCGGAGAGACGACGTGGGTCGGCACCCGGGCCGACCTCGCCTTCGGATCGAACTCCGAGCTGCGGGCGCTGGCCGAGGTGTACGCCAGCGACGACGCCGGCGCGAAGTTCGTCGACGACTTCGTGAAGGCCTGGGTCAAGGTCTCCGAGCTCGACCGCTACGACGTGCGCTGAGTCCACTGCACGGCTCCGTGCGCCGACGGCCCGTCCCGATCCTGGGGCGGGCCGTCGGTGTTGCGGTGCCGGAAGCGGCAGGGCGGGTAGTGTCGCTGACGGACAGCGGCGCCCGCCTTCCTACGCGCCAGACAGCAAGGAGCCCCATGTCCTCCTCCCCCGTCGACGCACCGGCCGCCCCGGCTTCGTCTCTTGCCGCACGCCTGGTCGCCGAGGGTCTCGGCACGTTCCTGCTCGTGGCCGCCGCGATGGGCACCGCGCTGTTCGCCTCGAACCATTTCACCGATCCCGGTGCGCAGGGCGCCGTCTACCTCGCGGTGGCACTCGCCGTGGGTCTCTCCGTACTCGTGGGGGTGTACGCCTTCGGCCCGATCTCCGGCGGACACTTCAACCCCGCCGTCACACTCGGCGCGGCAGCCGCAGGGCGGATCGCGTGGAAGGACGCCGGTCCCTATGTCGCCGCGCAGTGCGTCGGCGGCGTCGTGGCGTCCACCGTGCTCACCCTGATCGGCACGTTCGGCCCGGACGGCTGGCTGCCCCGAGCGCAGGATGCGGGCTTCGCCAGCAACGGCTGGGGCGCGCTGTCCCCCGGCGGATTCGGTGTGTGGGCCGCGATCATCGCCGAGGTGGTGTTCACGGCTCTGTTCCTCTTCGTGATCCTCGGCGTCACCCACCCCGTCCGCGGCACGCCGTTCGCGGGCATCGCGATCGGCCTGACGCTGACCCTCGGAGTCCTGGCGACCCTGCCCATCGACAACGCCTCGCTGAACCCGGCGCGGTCGCTGGCCACCGCGATCTACGGCGGCGTCGCGCCGCTCGCGCAGCTGTGGGTGTTCCTGGTGTTCCCGATCCTCGGCGCCCTGATCGCCGGCTTCACCTATCGCGCGCTGTTCGACGCTCCCGTCCCCGCCGAGCAGGCGTAAGCCCCGAACCCACGAGATCCCGTCCGCTCAGCCGGCCACGAGCGTCGGCGTGCCGGCCTCGAACTCAGTGAGGTCGCCGCTCTCGCCGAGTCGCTGGGCACGACGGCCCACGATCAGCATGTAGGCGAGGAAGACCGCCAGTGCGAGCGCGCCGATCCCGATCTTCACCGGCCAGGGCAGCCCCCATCCGGTCACGAATCCCTCGACCAGGCCGGAGAGCCCGAGCGCGAACACGAGCCCGATGGCGACGGTGCCGAGCGATCGCCCGGCGACCGCGAGCGCCTCGCCGCGGGTGCGCTCGCCCGGCACCAGCCAGGCCCAGAAGATGTGCAGGCCCGCCGCCGCTGCGACGAAGATGCAGGTCAGCTCGAGCATGCCGTGCGGCAGCAGGTAGAGCACCACGACGTCGCCGCGCCCGAACGCGAACATGACCCCGACCGCCAAGCCCACGTTCACGGCGTTCTGCATGAGCACCATGATCGGCCAGATGCCGGTGACCCCGAGCAGCACGCACTGCGCGGCGATCCAGGCGTTGTTCGTCCACACCATGCCGGCGAACTCCGCCGCCGGATTCTCGGTGTAGTAGTCCGTGAAGGAGTGCTCGACGTAGTACTTCAGATCGGCCTTGGATCCGAGTGCCGCGACGAGCGCGGGATCCGAGGTGATCCAGATCGCGACGCCGACGATCACGGCCAGGCTCGCGAGCGCGATGACCAGCGTTGTCCAGCGCAGCCGGTACAGCGCCGCAGGGAGCTGCCGGGTGAAGAAGCGAACGGTCTGACGGAGCACGTTGTCGCCCTGCCCTGTGAGCCGCAGCCGCGCCCGGGCCAGGATCGTCGAGACGTGCGCGCTCTGCGGGGACGATCCGACGGAGCTGCGCAGATCCGCGAGGTCCGCCGAGGCCGCCCGGTAGCGAGTGATGAGCTCGTCGACACCGGCACCGTCGAGCGGCTGTCGGCTGAGCTCGTCCAGGCGCGCCCACTCGCGGCTCCTGGCATCGGCGAGTGCGTCGGCGTCCACGTGTTTTACTGTACCCATGTCGGATGCCAGCGCCTCGAACACCGTGGGCGCTGCGCACTCGAGCGCCGCGCTCGACAGCGATGACGAGGTGCTCTCGGGCGAGGCCGTCGCGATCGAAGTCCAGCCCGTCGGCCTCTTCTTCCGCGCGCTGGGCGCCCTGATCGACGCCGCCCTGAGCTGGGCCGTCTTCCTGGGCTACATCGCCGTGCGCTACTGGATGCTGGGAGCGTTCGGAGATCCCGCCCTGGACCGGATACTCGCCGTGCTGGCACTGGTCACCGCGTTCGTGATCGTGCCGTGCACGATCGAGACCCTCACCCACGGCCGCAGCCTCGGCAGGCTCGCCGTGGGCGGACGGATCGTGCGCGTCGACGGCGGCGCGGCCGGCTTCCGGCACGCTCTCATCCGCGCCCTCATCGGCGTCTTCGAGACCTACCTCACGTTCGGGGCCATCGCGTTCCTGACGGCTGCCTTCACCGCGCGATCGCAGCGTCTGGGCGACCTCGTCGCCGGGACGTACAGCCAGAAGGTGCGCACGCCGCATCTGGTGGCGCGGGTGCTCGTGATGCCCCAGGGGCTCGAGCCGTGGGCGGCGATCGCGGACGTCGCCCGCATGCCCGATCGGCTCGCGCGGCGCATCTCTCAGTTCCTGGACAGCGCCCCGCAGCTGCTGCCGCCCGCGCGTGCACGCATCGCGCATGAGCTGCTGACCGAGGCGTCGGCGTTCATCTCGCCGATGCCCGCTGCGCCCCCGGAGGCGGTCCTCGTGGCCGCGACGGTGCTGCGCCGGGAGCGTGAACGGCGGGCGCTGGAGCTCGCTGACGCGCGTGTGCAGCGCCTCAGCGGCGTGGACGTCGGCGTCTAGAGGCCTCGGCGGCGCTCAGGCCTGCAACGTCTCGTGGCGCACGACGATCCAGCCCGCCGGCACGGAGAGGCGCTCGGCGTGGATCGCACACAGGTCGTGCGCGTGCGGGTCGTTCTCGACGCCGAGCGGCCCGAGCGCCGCCATCTGGTCGCCGTAGTCGTAGGTGAGGGTCGCCACGGCCTCGCGCGCGCAACCCACCTTGGAGCAGAGTCGTCCGTACATCCCCCTCAGGCTACGACCGCGCACCGCGCGCACCGGGATGCCGCGCGCACGGAAACCGGATCCGTCCGTCCGCGGCGGACGGACGCGGTGCCGCCGGAACGGCCGGTGCCGCCTAGACTTGCCGCATGCGCCGCGCTCGTGAATCCCGCCGCGCGGTCGTCCCGCGCCGCGGCGACCGGCACGGTCGGCACGGCCGTCTCGGCCGCAGCTCCGTGGTGCGGCCGCCGCTGCCACCGCTCGACGGCCGCCTCGACACGTTCGACCTGCACGTCGGCTCCGCCGTCGAACTGCTTCGTTCGATGTGGCCGGACCTTCGCCCGGTGCGCATCGAGATCGCCGCGATGCCCACCCATGCCGATCCGGACGGTCTGCCGCGCTGGCTGGTGGACACTCAGGCGCAGCGCATCGTGCTGTTCCGTGTGCCCATCGAACGGCTGCTCGAACCCGGTCACGACGACAGCGCGCACCGTCGCGTCGCGATCGAGGGCGCGGTGTTCCGCGCGGCGGCGCAGTACATCGGACGCGAACCGTGGGAGATGGATCCGCGCGGCTTCGACACCGACGAGTGACGCACCCGCCGGATCCTCGGCGCTGACCGCCCGGATCGACTAACGCTGGTACACCGTGATCGGGGCCGCGGCGGCGTCCGTGGCCCAGACCGGATACCCGGCCAGCCGGCCGATGCCCGAGTAGACGACCGCCGCGCGGACCGCGGTCGGCGAGGACAGCGTGTAGGTGGTGGAAGCGCTGACGGTGACCGTGGCGGCACCATCGGGATCCAGCGTGACACGCTGCGTCGATCCGCCCTCGACCGGGGTGAGCTCGACCGTTGTCGCCTGATCCGACGCGTTCTGCAGGTGCAGCTGCGGCGCCGGCCCGTCGGCCACGGCGAAGGCCGTGGCGCCGGTGATGACCGGAGCCGGCGTCATCCAGGCGAAATCGGATCCCTTGGCGAACCCGGTGGTCTGGAAGGCGGCGGCGACCACCGGATCGCTCGCGGTCACATCGATCGCATACAGTCCCGGCTTCAGCGCGGAGAAGTTGACGGATCCGACCTGGCCCGCCCTGAGCTTGACGGTCTTCGGCTCACCGATCTTGCTGCCATTGGCGGCGTTGCGCGGCTGCAGCGTCACGGTGGCGTCGGCGTCGGGTGCCAGCAGGCGGACCGCGGTCGACGCGTTGTCGTCGTCGTCTGAGCCGACCACGGCGCGTACGCCGAGCAGTGACAAGTCCTTCTGCGGCTGCGCGATGGCATCTTGCACGTCGATACCGACCGGATCCAGGGTTCGGATCAGGCTGGACTGCAGCGCCGCGCGTACCGGCGCGCCGCTCGAGGTCACCTTGACGACGGGGCTGCTCTCCCCTGCCGACCCCGCGACGAGCGGGACCGTGGTCTGGGTGCCCGCGGGCACGACCAGCTCCGAGGAGTGCGTGCCGCCGGCCGAGCCGTACTCGGTGAAGGTCACGGTCGCTGTGACAGCGCCCGGGTTCGCGATCAGCAGGATGTCGCTCGATCCGGTGGTGCCGGCGCCGCCGACGATCCACGACTCCATGCTGGGCGGACGGCACGCGGACGCCGCGAAGCCGGAGAGGTCGTCGGCAGAGACCGTGACGGACTGCGCCGCTGCAGCCAGCGCGGACTCGCGATTCTGCGGGGAGGCCGTGAACGCCGGCGCCGAGGTCGCCCCCACGACATCGGACATACCGAGCTCGCCAGGAGTCAGGGTCTCGTCTGCCGAGGCACCGCTGACGAGGTTCGGGCTGCCGGCGACGCTGAGCTGGGTTGCCTGCGCGGCGTCACGCCCGAGCGCCAGGAAGGATCCGGCGCAGCTGAGCAGGGTGTCGCCCGCCACGGGCTTGACGGTGGCATGAGGCGGCGCATGCCCGATGGTGGGCCAGGCGGCCGGGATCGCGATGACCGCGCCTGCGACGCAGGCCGCGGACACGACGACGCCTGCGATCAGGCGAGCCCCGGTGGCGACGAGACGCACAGAGGTCCTGCTGCTCATTCGTCGGCCTCCTTCGCGGGCACGGATTCCGCATCAGCGGGGGTGGATCCGCGTTCCTCGGGATGGGGATCGGGATCGGGATCCGCATTTGCAGACGGATCCACAGGCGTCTCGTCGGGATCCGCCGGCGGATCGGCCGAGTCCGCGTCGCTCTCGACCGGAGTCTTCTCGAGGACCGCCTGGGCGGGGGCCTCAGTCTCGGGAGACGCTCCATCGTCGATCACGGTGTCGGGCGCGGCCCCTTCAGCGGTCGCACCGTCGGCGACCGCCGCTTCGCCCGGGATCACGACGGAACCGGACGCGCCCTTGCGCTTCTTCGGGGCGCGGGCGGGGCGCTCGCGTGCCGGCTTGACCGGTCGGGGAGCACGTTCCGGCAGCACGCCGACCGCGCGCGGAACCGCTCGAGCCGCCCGGCGCGAGGCACGGGTCGGGATCGACAGCAGCAGCGCGGCAAGCAGCACGATCAGTTCGACCGTCACCACGAGCTGCGCGGTGGCGCGCTGCCCGACGCTCATCCCCGCGCGCGCGGCCGGCTCGGCATCCATGCGCCACAGCACACCGCGAGGCGTCTCACCGACGCGCACGAAGCCCGCGCGCTGATCCAGCGCCGTGGCGGACTGCAGGCGCAGCGAGCGCTCCGCCGAGGCCTCCTTCTCGGTGCCCGCCTGAAGCAGCACGAAACGCACTCCCAACGCGCCGAGCGCCCTGGGCGCGTCGAACTGTCGTGCGGAGACGAGATCGACCGACAGCTCGGTGTAGTCCTTGCCCGGCACCGAGGTCGCCGTGTTGATGATCGTGGCCTGCGCGCCGAGGGTCGCACTCGCGCCCCACACGACCGTGGTGGCGAGGGCGCCATCGGGTTGGGCGCTGAGCACGAGCGTTCCGAGCTCACGGTCGGCACGCGCCTGGGCGTTCACATATGCGGGCAACGTGGTCAGGTCGCCGCGCTGGATCGTCGCGCTCCCCGTGACGAACGACACGGCGGTCGGCACCGCGCACACCACGACTCCGGCGGCGGCGATGAGCGCCGCGGCGGCGCGCAGCGTCGGGCGGGTGATCGCGCAGTCCAGGGTCACCAGGGCTCCACCCAGCACGCCGATCCACGCGAGGCTCAGTCCGGATCCGGGCCAGATCGGCACGGCCTGCGACTGTGCGAACGCGACCGCGACCCCCACTGCGGCGAATGCGGTGGCGAGTCCGGTGAACGCGACGAGGAGGGATCCGATCCCCACGCTCCACCGACGCGTGATCGTGGAGAACACCGCGAGCACGGCGAGCGGGGCGGCGAACCAGAGCACCCAGGACGCGTCCTTCACACCCAGCAGCGCGGGCCAGCCGGCCTGGTCCATGGTGGGCAGCCCGGCGAGCAGCGACAAGCGCCCGGCCGCATCCGCGGTCGCCTGCGGCGCTACGACGATCGCACCGGGATCCGACAGCAGAGCCCACAGCGAGCCGTGCGCGAGGTGCCAGATCGCGAGCGGGGCGAACACGACGACGGCCGGAACGAGGACCCAGACCATGCGCACGGCGCCGCGCACCGAGCGCCGCGCGAGCAGCCACACGATCGCGATGAACCAGAGCACGACGAAGGCCGGCGCCAGTGACGGCGCGCAGGCCAGTGCGGCCGCCGTCAGCAGCGACGCGGCCCCGGCCGCCCCCCACGAGCGCTGGGCGACGAGGGCGGTGTGCAGCACCCAGGGCAGCAGCAGGTGCAGCAGCACCGCGGCCGGGCGCCCTTCGGCGAGCGCGATCAGGAAGGCGGGCGACAGCGCCCATACGACGCCGGCCAGGATCCGCAGCCCCGGCTTGTCGGTGATGCGGGTGGCGGCGAACCACCCGCCGAGCACAGCGAGCGGCAGGGCCGCGACCCACAGCAGCAGCAGGGCGTATGAGGGCGATCCCGGCCAGAGTGAGCCGAGGACGGCCAGCACGCCGGAGAACGGATCCGCAGGGCCGACCACGTCGATCCCGAAGCCGCGCTGCCCGTAGGCGGCGTCTCGCCACAGTGCGGAGACGGTCTGCCGCAGCGGCAGCATCGCGCCGCCACCGAGGGCGGGCCAGGCGAGCAAGGAGGCGAACAGCGCGACACCGGCGATCAGTGCGCCGAGCACGGCCCATGCGCCGCCGCCGGAGAAGAATCCGAGTTCCTCATGCACCCCGGCCTCGGTGCCGTGCCCGTCATCGAGGCGCTGGCGCAATTGGGCACGGGTCACCCGGAGCGGGGCGATGCTCGCCCAGCTCGCGCTGCGATCGGCGCGGATCGCCCGGCGAGAGCGCGCCACGGCGGATCCCGAGACCATCGCGACGCCGGCGGCGCCCCACTCCGGAAGCACCGCGGCGGGACGCTTGCCGGTCAGGTGCGTGATCGAGCGCCACAGTGCGAGGGGCAGCAACGAGAGCCAATGCAGCGGCACCGCCGCCGCAGGGGCGTAGCTCAGCCGACGATGCAGCTGCGCGCGGCGGCGGGCGAAGGCATCCGCCGCCGTGCCCTCGACGTCGGCGCCGTCGTCCACGGAGATCCTCGCTCCGGCGGCGAGCACCATGCGGCCACCGGCGAGGCGCGCGCGGATGCCGAGATCGAGCCCTTCGTCGCGGCCGCCCAGGCCGGCGTCGGGGCGCAGCCCGCGACCGGCGCGGAGGAGGAGCCCGCGCGCATCCGCGCCGAGTGCGTCGTCCATGCCGTCGTGCTGGCCCTGGTCGAGCTCGCCCCGTGCGGGGTCGACGGCGCGTCCGAGGCGGGTCATGCTCTGCCCGAACGACGCGATGCGATGTTCGTCGACATCGCTGACGAGCTTGGGAGCGGCGATCGCAGCCGCCGGCGAGCGCTCCAGCGCGCCGGCGAGCTGCTCGAGCGCCGTGGGGGCGGGCGCGCAGTCCTCCGTGAGGATCCACAGCGCCGCGCCCTCGGCGACACGCGGCAGCGCGAGTGCCACCGCGGCGGCCAGGGTCGTAGAGGCCTTGGTCTCGATCACCGCTTCGGCGGCCGCGGCGACGCGGGCGCTGGTGCGCAGTGCGCTCGAGGAGCCGCATGCGACGATCGTCAGCGCATCCGGCCGGCGGGTCTGCGCAGCGAGCGCATCGAGGGCGCGCAGCAGGCGCGCGAGGGAGGTCGCACCCGAACGGGCGACGAGGACGGCGTGTACTCGGGCAGACATGACGGGGTCAGCCTAAGCGGGCCGTCGCCCGAGGGAGGGCTGGGACGTGGGCGCGTCCCGGTTTTCCTGGCAGACGCATTGCTGGGACCGCTGCCGCTCGACGGCAGCCATGGAGGGCGCCGCGCGGCGGTCGTGGTGCCGCGTCGCGGTGCCGGCCGCTGAGCGCACTCCGCGGCGCTCGCTGAGCCTGTCGAAGCGGCGTCAGCCGGCGCGGCGCTTGAGCTTGCGGCGCTCGCGCTCCGACAAGCCGCCCCAGATCCCGAAGCGCTCGTCGTTGTTCAGGGCGTATTCGAGGCATTCGCCCCGCACGTCGCAGGTGGTGCAGATGCGCTTGGCGTCGCGGGTCGAGCCGCCCTTCTCCGGGAAGAAGGCCTCGGGGTCGGTCTGCGCGCACAGCGCGTCGCTCTGCCATGCGAGCGCATTGTCGTCGCCCTCGGTCGGGCGGCGGACGCCCGGCACCCCCAATTGGACCGGATCGACGAACCAGTCATCGGGAACGTCTGAACGGTATGCCGTCATGTCGCCCTCTCCCTCGTTTCCCCCCGGGTGCGCCGCGGGCCGCGTTGCATTACTAATTACACCCGTGTCATTCGCCCTGGTCAAGTCGCGGATCGTAAACCCTCAAGCATGCGTTGAACGTTCTTCGACGTTCTCGGCGTGTCGCGGCGGCGTGTCGGAGACCGGCGGCGCTCCCGATGTCCCGAGGTGCGGGCGGTACTCTGAACCACGATGGCGCAGCACTCCAGACTCTCCACGGCCCCTCCGCCGAGCGCTCCGGCACGCGAGTCCACCCGGCATCTGCTGCTGCGCGCGCACATCGTGCTGCTGCTCTTCTCCGTGTTCGCGCACACCGCGGTCTTCAATCTGCTCGGCGTGGACGGCGCGGCCGTCGTGCTGGGCGTGCTGCTGCTCGGCACGCTCGGGCTCGCGATCCCCCGCATCGCCCTGGCGCGTCCCGCCCGGTTCCCGTGGCGACGGATGCCGTGGACGGTCCTCGGCTACACGGCCCTCGCCCTGCTCTCGGTGTTCTGGTCCGGCTGGCCGTGGGCGACCCTGCTCACCTGGACGCTGCAGGCGGCGATCACCGTCGTCGCGCTGTTCATCGCGTTCACGCTGAGCTGGCTCGAGATCGTGCGAGCGCTCTCGAGCGCGCTGAAATGGATCCTGGGTCTCTCGCTGCTGCTCGAGCTGTGGGTCGCCCTGGTGCTGCGGCATCCGCTGCTGCCGTTCTTCTCCGAACTGCCCGCGGGCAAGCCGGATCCGCACTGGTACTGGGTGCGCGGCGACCTGTTCGACGGCGGTCGGGTGCAGGGAATCGTCGGCAACTCGAACACGCTGGGGATCCTCTGCGCGTTCGCCCTGGTCGTGTTCGCACTGTTGTACGCGCAGGGCGCGCGACGCCGGCCCGCACTGCTGGTCTGGATCGTGCTCGCCGCGTTCTTCTTCCTGCGGGCCGGATCCGCCACCGCATTTGCGTCGTTCGCGGTCGGCGTGCTGGTGCTGGGAGCCGCCCTGCTCATGCGTCGCACGCGCACACCGGGCGCTCGCACCAGGCTGTACGCCGGGTTCACCGCGGTCGCCGTCGCCGTCGTCGCCGCCGCCTGGTTCGCTCGCGACGCGCTGTCCGGCGCGCTGGGCAAGTCCTCCGACCTCACCGGGCGCGTGGAGATCTGGCGCAAGGTGTGGGAGCGCGCTGTGCATCGCCCGATCTTCGGCAACGGCTTCTCCTCCCCGTGGGTGCCGTGGGATCCGGCGTTCCACGACTGGATCATCGACCACCGCATCACCGTGTTCATGGCGCACAACATGTGGCTCGATGTGTTCCTCCAGCTCGGCGTCGTCGGCGTGCTGCTGATCGCGCTCGCGTTCTTCGCATTCGCGTGGCGTGCCTGGTTCTTCGCCGTCGACCGCCCCCGCTGGGACCTCGTGCGGGACCGCCCCTACGCGGCGCTGTCGCTGCTGCCGACCGTACTGGCCGCGATGCTGCTCGTGCTGGGGCTGGCCGAGTCGACGCCGATCATGCTGTGGGGCTGGCTGCTGCTCGTGATGCTGTCGTTCAAGATGAAGATCTCGCCGTTCGTGGGATCCGGCCCCGGCGAGGGCGCGCCGCCGCAGTCGCGCCGGCAGACGGCATGACCACTCCGCGGCGACGCCTGGCGAGGACCCTCGCCTCCGTCGAGATGGCGCGCGCCTACACGACCTGCGCGCTGCTGAGCGTGTTCGGATCATTCGCGATCTCCGCGTTCACGTCGTCCGCGACCCTCAACACGATCATCGCCGTGCTCTGCGTGACGGGTGTCGGCATCCTGTGGGTGCGCCGCGAGGAGCTCAGCCCGCTGCGGATCGCGCCGTCGACCCTGCTCGCGTTCCTCGCATGGACGCTGGCGAGCACGGTGTGGTCGACCGCGTCCACGGCGACGCTGAAGGCCTGGGCCGCCCTCGCCGGCTACGCCGTGATCGCGGTCGTCGTAGGCCACATCCGGGACACCCTGCAGACCGTGCGCGCACTGGGCGATGCCTTGAGGATCCTGCTCGGCGCCTCCCTGATCGCCGAGATCATGAGCGGAGTCCTGCTGGACATGCCGTTCCGCTTCCTGGGCATCCAAGGCGAGATCGCCGCCGGGGGTCCGATCCAGGGCCTGTTCGGCACGCGCAACATGCTCGGACTCATCGCGGTCATCGCCGTCATCACGTTCGTGGTCGAGTGGCGTTCGCAGTCGTTGTCGGCCGGGATCGCCATCCCGTCGGTGGTGCTGGCGGGGTTCCTGGCGCTCTTCTCCGCCTCCCCCACCGTGCTCGTGCTCGCGGCCGTGGTGGGCGCAGCGAGCGTGGCATTGGTGATCGTGCGCCAGGCTCCGGTCTCACGGAGGCGCCCCCTGCAGTGGACCATCGGCGGGGTGGTGCTTGCGGCGCTCATCACCGCGGCGATCTTCCGGCACCGGATCGTCGCGCTGCTCGACGCAGGCAGCGACTTCAACACCAGGGTCGAGCTGTGGAGCACCCTGTTCCCGTACGTGCAGCAGCGCCCGGCGCAGGGATGGGGCTGGTTCGGACTGTGGAGCGACGCGCTGTACCCGTTCAACTCGATCAACTACTTCACGAGCGATCACCACGGCAGCGCGCTGAACGCCTTCTTCGATGTCCTCCTGCAGGTGGGTGCCGGCGGATTCCTGCTGTTCTGCTTGCTCGGGGGCATCGCGCTCGTGCGCTCCTGGCTGGTTGCGAGCGTACGACGCTCGGTCGTCTACGCCTGGGCTCCGCTGGTGCTCGTCGCGCTCGCCGTCGACTCCGTGTTCGAGAGCTTCACGATCGTGAATGCGGGCTGGTTCCTGCTCGTGCTGTGCGCCTTGCGCGCCGGCCAGTCGCGGTCCTGGCGGGAGAACATCGACGCCGTGCAGACGAGCTCGACGCCGCTGCCGGATCATTGAGTCGCCGCGGTGGCGCCGGGCATGCGCGAGGCACACGCACGAGCACGCAGGGTTGCCCAGGCTTCCGCGGGTAGGCTGGACGGGTTCCTTTCGAGCCATTGTCCACACCATCGGAGCGCTTCTTGACCCACGTCCTGCAGCATGTCGTCTTCCCGCTCGAGCGGGATCCCGACCTGCTCCCGCTGTACATGGATCCGGAGACCTGGGCGGTCATCGACGATGCATCTGTCCGGGTGACGACCCGCGCGCACATCGGCGACGTGCTCGGTCGGCGTTCTGTGCGCGTGGGACACGGCCGTCGGATGTCGTTCGCGTCGTACTTCAACGCGTTCCCCGCGTCGTATTGGCAGCACTGGACGAATGTCGACGCGGTTCGGTTGACCGTGCGAACCAATGGTCGCGCGACGATCATCGTGTACCGCTCCAACGGAGACGGGGTCCGACAGCGCATCGAGAGCAGAGAGGTCGATAGCTCATCGCACCAGTCCTTCGACATCGGCCTGGACCACTTCAGCGACGGCGGCTGGATCTGGTTCGATCTCGTTGCCGACCGCGAGGATGTGATCCTCGAGAGCGCGGAATGGACCACTGACCGCGAGCCGCTGCGGACTGGGCTGGCGTCGCTCGGCATCACGACCTACAACAAGCCCGAGTACTGCGTGCAGACGCTGCAGGCTCTGGTCGACGCGCCCGAGGTGAAGGAGCTCGTCGACCGGATATTTCTCATTGATCAGGGTGACCGGCGCGTCGAGGACCAACCGGAGTACCAGGCAATCAGCGCGAATCTGGGCGAGACGCTTCAGATCATCACTCAGCCCAATCTGGGCGGTTCCGGCGGCTTCTCCCGCGCGATGCTGGAGACGCTTCGGCGGCCCGAGAGCGGCTTCGTGCAGTTACTGGACGACGACGTGCGGATCGAGCCGGAGGCTCTCCGCCGTTCGATCGTGTTCGGTCGCCATGCGTCGAAGCCCACGCTCGTGGGCGCGCACATGTTCGACCTTCTCGATCGGACGTCGCTGCACGCGTGGGCCGAAGTGGTCGATGAAGATCCGTTCATGTGGCGGCGGCTTTTCGAGGACGACATGCCGCACGACTTCGCAGAGTCGAATCTGCGTCAGGAGCCTTCGCTGCACATGCGGCTCGACGCCGGATACAACGGCTGGTGGATGTGCCTGATCCCGGTCGAGGCGATCCGCGCCGTCGGTCTCGCGCTGCCGGCGTTCATCAAATGGGACGATGCCGAGTTCTGCCTCCGCGCGGGCGAGGCGGGGTTCCCGACGGTCTCAGTACCGGGAGTCGCGCTCTGGCACATCGCGTGGGTCGGCAAAGACGACCAGATCGACTGGCAGGCCTACTTCCATGCCCGGAACCGATTCGTCGCCGCGCTGATCCATTCGTCCGCCGCTCGCGGAGGCTCATTGCTGAAGTACAGCCGGCGAGTGGACCTCAAGCATCTGATGTCGATGCAGTACTATCCCGCGGCGCTGCGCATGCAAGCACTGCGCGACGTGCTGTCCGGGCCTGAGCACATGCGGCGCAATCTCGCGTCGGCGTTGCCGACCGCACGCGCCCTCGGCGCCAAGTTCCCCGAGACCGTGGTGCACACAGCCGCCAAGCCTCCGATCCGCACACGTCGAGGACGCCTCGAGCTGCGTCGATCCCGCCGGCGCGCGACAGCTCCGACCGGCTTCCGACTGCGCTGGCTCACGGCATCGAGTCTCGTCTCGCACTGGCTCCGCACTCCGCACCCGCGCCGTCTCGATCAGCCCGAGGCCGAGTTCAGCAAGAGCGACGCGCAATGGTGGCGCCTCGCGCACTATGACAGCGTCTTGGTCAGCACCGCCGACGGCGCTGGACACAACATCTATACGCGGGATCGGGACAAGCACCGTGCCCTGTTGCGCGAGAGCGCGAAGCTGCACGCCGAGCTGCGTCGCCGATGGCCCGAACTGCAGAAGACCTACCGCGCACACCTGACCGAGCTCGTGTCGGTCGAGGCTTGGCGCACGACTTTCGAAGGACCCTAATGACGTCACCGGCAAACGGCTTCGACCCGGCCACCGCGACGATCGTCGTCGTCACCTACAACCGCTCGCACCTGCTGACGGGCCTGCTGGACAGCATCGTTCAGATGGACCCGAAGCCGGGGCGCGTCGTCATCATCGACAACGCCTCCTCCGACGACACCACCGATGTCGTCGACTCCTACCGCTCGCGGATCGGCGCCGAGCTCGTGTACCGCCGGCTCGAGACCAACACGGGAGGATCCGGCGGTTTCAGCGAGGGCATGCGCACCGCGTACGAGCTGGGATCCGAGTGGATCTGGATGATGGACGACGACGTCGAGGTGCTGCCCAATGGTCTCGCCCGGATGGGCGCCTGGGCGCCGCGCTTCAAAAGCATCCAGGGGCGCCGCTACGACTACGACGGCAGCGCGTTCTACTGGCAGTATCGGATCGCGGAGCGCATGGGCATCCCGATCCCGTTCGCTCCCGCCGGTTTCGACGCCACGGGGTTCAAGCCGATGAACAGCGGCTGCTTCGAGGGCATGTTCATCCACCGCTCGATCGTCAAGGAGATCGGCCTTCCGGATCCCCGGTTCTTCATCTACTGGGATGACCAGATGTACGGATGGCTCGCCTCGCGGCGCACCCAGGCCGTGATCGTGGACGAGTTCGTGCTGCGGCGCACCCGCGAGATCAAGCAGTGGGACATGGGTGTGCGGCACATGAACGCGTCCAGCAACGCCTACCGCTACTACATCATGCGCAATCGCGCGTACCTGAAGCACTACTACCGCGTGCATGAGGTGTACAACCCCGTGCTGTTCGGTCTCGGCACCTCGATGACCTTCGCCAAGGAGCTCATCCGCCTGGTGTTCGTCGAGCGCACCGTGCGCGGTACCAGCAACCTGTTCCGCGGGCTGCGGGACGGCGGGAGGATCGCCCGCGACCGCAGCTGGCGCCCGATGCCGGCCCTGGAGGACTGATGAGCGAGCAGAAACCCGATGCTGTCTGGGTCTTCCCCGAGGAGCCGAAGAAGCGCGGCGGCCGCATCGCCCTGATCGTCGGCCTGGTCGTGCTCGTGCTGCTCGCTGCTGGCGTGGTCGCACTTTTCGTGGTCCCGCGCGGAGGAGGGGCTCTTGGGCCGACCGCGAGCCCTTCGACCTCCCGAACCGCAATGCCGTCGCCCAGCGTCTCCCCCACCCAGACCGATGCGCCCACGGCTGTGAGTGTTCCTACAGCCCCGGCGACAACGCCCCCGCCACAGCCTGACCCGTCCATCACACAGTTCCGGAATCAGGTGGGATTCCGCCTCGGCACCGCTTCCGAAGGACTTGACATGATCGCCCAGGGCGCGAGCGATAACGCACAAACGGTAGCCAAACTCCAGGAAGACGCGCAGCGCCTCTCCGACACTCCACCGCCATCATCCATCGCCGACGCCTGGCGGTCAGACCTTCAGAACTACACCGGCTACCTTGCCGCGCTCAGTGCGAACTCCTCTGATAGCGGTGCGCTCCTGGGCGCTCGCGACGCGGTCGGCTCGATGAAGAGCCTCGTCGGAGCGTGAGCCGGTCGCGTCCCGGGCATTCACGCTCGAGCCCAGCCACTGCTCCGAGGACTGCCTACCCGAGGTAGAGCTGCGCGGCGAGCAACGACTTGGCGCGGCCGATCTCTTTGGCGATCACGGGGAACTCAGGATTCACCGTGGCGTCCTCAGGTTCCGGCGGCCGCCCTCTCTCATCGGCATCCCAAACGGTCCAGCCCGTGCCGAGCTTCGCGAGCAGTTCATGCTTGACGCCGTAGTAATCGGGGTCGGCCTCCACTACGACGCCACGTGCGCCAGCACCGGCCGCTAGGAGGTGAGCATGGAACCGCGTAGTCAACCACGCCTGCGTCGAGGCGGCGGGGAAGCCCTCGTCCCACAGCGACATGAACGGAAAGAGGCGAGCGCCCGTCCCGGGGTGTTCGCCTAGATAGGCCATATCGTCGGGCGGTAGTGCTTCCACAAAGCCGAGTCCGTCGTCCGCCGCTGCGGCGAAATGGTCGACTATTCCCTGCCACCGCTCCGATCGGCCCTCCGTGAAGGCGCCGCCTTGCACGAGGATCATGGCGTGGGGCAGTCGGTCCGATGCGGAAAAAACTCGGCGGCCGCCGCTGAACGCCAGGAAGGCGTCATCCGATCCTGCGACGACGTCGAACATGTCGGAGCCCTTCCGATCTCGTGATTCGACGTAGTCGAACTGGGCCAGCTGCGCCTTCATCCAGGCGCGTGTTGACGCATCATGCGGAAGGAGTCCCTGGCCCGTCGCGAACAGGCGAGTACCGTAACGACGCTTCAGATGCGTCATGGCAGCCACAAGGGCGAGATTCTGCGACCAGATCGTGTTGAGGTATCCGCCGCCGAGAAGGTGGATCGACCCCATCCCTCGAAGGTCGCGCAGACCCGCATCGTTGCGGGGCGATCCCAGCCCATCCAGCAGCGTCTCGACTCTGTCGGCCGCGGCGAGGACGTCGGACGGAAGATTTGTGTGCACGGTCTGCCACAGCGTGTTGGTGGTCTTGAGCCGGGGGTGAGTGTCACGGAACAGATGCGCAGCACGGCCGGGTTCGATGCTATCCAGCCACACCTCGCGCTGAGGAGCGCGGGCCGCGAGCCAGTCCAGCCAGGCCCGCGTGATCAGCTCATCGCCGAAGTTCGGCTGCCCCGACGCGGAGACGAGATAGATCGGCTCCCTGCGTGCAGCTCGATCACGGCGAATGCGGTGGACGATGGAGGGAGAAATCAGGCGCACGAATTGTCTTTCCCATCCGACTGCGATCGCATCCGACCTCGGGCTCGCTCAACGAACGTCACGAGTTGTCGGCGTTGTAGCGGTCCAGCACTTCGCCGATCGACGCGTCCAGCACGAGCCCGCCCTTGTCCAGGTACAGTCCGCGGGTGCAGAACCGGCGCAGGTCCTTCTCGTTGTGCGACACGAAGAAAAGCGTGCGGCCATCGGCGAGCAACTCGTCGATGCGCTGATAGCACTTGTCGCGAAACGCCTTGTCGCCCACCGCGAGGACTTCGTCGACGAGCAGGATCGGCTCCTCCAACTGGGAAACCACAGAGAACGCCAGGCGCACCTTCATGCCGTTGGACAGGTGCTTGTACGGGGTGTCCTGGAACTTCTCCAGCTCAGCGAAGTCGATGATGTCGTCGTAGCGCGCGGCGATCTCGGCGCGCCCCATCCCGTGCAGCCCGGCCGTGAGCCGCACGTTCTCGCGCACGGTGAGATCGCCCACGAATCCGCCGGTGAGTTCGATCAGTGGGGCGACCCCGCCCTGCACGCGCACCTGGCCCTCATCGGACAGCAGCACGCCGGCGACGAGCTTCAGCAGCGTCGACTTGCCCTGGCCGTTGCGGCCGACCACGCCGATCGCTTCGCCCTGCCGCACGGTGAAGGAGACGTTCCGCAGCGCCCAGAACTCGCCGGGACGGTTGCGCCGGTTCTTGCCGGCGAAGAGGTCCTTGAAGCTGCGCCGGCCGCGACGGCCCAGGCGGAACCGCACGCCGAGCCCGTCGACCTCGATCGCGGAGTGCTGCTGTGTCATCACAGCTCCTTCAGCACGTCGCGCTCGAGGGAGCGGAACGTGAGCAGGCCGAGGGCGAGGAACACCACGGTGACGACGGCGCCGATGATCACGGGCTCAGGCTGCCACTGCCCCGGGAACAGCCCCACCCGGTAAAGCATGAAGATGCCGGACAGCGGATTCAGGGCGCCGAGGAAGTGCAGCTCGTGCGGCAGATCCTTGAACCCGTAGATGATCGGCGAGATGTAGAACAGGGCCCGGAGGATGAGCGCCGTGGTGCGCTCGAGATCGGTCCACAGCACGCAGAGCGGTGCCACCAGCAGCCCGAGGCCGAACAGCAGCACGGTCTGCCAGATCATCGCGACCGGGAACAGCAGCAGCGACCAGTTCGCCTGAGCTCCCGCGAACACGGCGAAGAGCACGAGCACCGGGATCGCGAAGGTGAACTCCAGGCCCTTTGTGAGAATCACGCGTACGACCCAGATCGACCGAGGAATCGCCGTGGAGCGGATCAGGCGTGCATCCTTCTTGAAGGCGCGGGTGAACTCGCCCACCGCGGTGTTGAACCACACCCAGGGCAGCAGCGCCGTGATGAGAAACACGATGTAGGGCTGCTCCCCCACCTGACCGCGATGGAAGACCTGCGTGAACACGAACCAGTAGATCGCGCTCATCACCAGGGGATCCAGCACGGACCACAGGTAGCCGAGCACGCTCGTCGCGTATCGCACCCGCAAATCCCGCGCCGACAGCAGCCACAGCGAGTGGAAGTAGCGCCGGGAGATCCCACCGCCGCGTACTTCGGTCACTGTCACCTTCCGATCCTATAGATCTCAACTTGTCGATGCGGACAGGAACGAACCATCCTGGCGCGATTCGGTAGAGTTCACCAGGCCAAAGAGAGGAACACAAAGATGATGCTGGATGCCGGTCCGGAAACTGAAAAGAAGCACCAGGACTACAACCCCGGGCCGCGGGTGGGGATCACCTTCTCCACCTTCGACCTGCTGCACGCGGGGCACATCATGATGCTCGCCGAGGCCAAGCGCCAGTGCGACTACCTCATCTGCGGACTGCAGATGGACCCCACCCTGGACCGCCCGGAGAAGAACGCTCCCACGCAGACCGTGGTCGAGCGCTACATCCAACTGCGCGGGTGCGAGTACGTCGACGAGATCGTGCCGTACTCCACCGAGCAGGACCTCGAGGACATCCTCCGCTCCTTCAAGCTCGACGTGCGCATCGTCGGCGACGAGTACGAGGACCGCGATTTCACCGGCCGCGCCTACTGCGAGGAGGCGGACATCGAGCTGTACTTCAACAGCCGCGACCACCGCTTCTCGAGCTCCGGCCTGCGCAAGATCGTGGCGGCCAAGGAAGCCGAGCGCGAAGCGCGCGCCTGACGTGACGCCGGCGGATCCGCAGCCATTAGGCGAGCTGGTTGTTCCACATCGACAGAGCGGATCCGATGGCCATATGCATGTCGAGGTACTGGTAGGTGCCGAGGCGTCCGCCGAAGTGCACCCCCTGCTCGCCCTTGCCGAGTTCACGGTAGGCGAGCACGCCGTCGCGGTCGGCCGCCGTGTTGACCGGGTAGTAGGGCTCGTCACCGCGCTCGGCGAACCGGGAGAACTCGCGCATGATCACGGTCTTGTCCGTCGGATACCGGTCGGCGCGCTCCGGGTGGAAGTGACGGAATTCGTGGATCCGCGTGTAGGGCACGTCGGCGTCCGGGTAGTTCATCACGCTCGTGCCCTGGAAGTCGCCGACCTCGAGGATCTCCTGCTCCAGGTCGATCGTGCGCCAGCCCAGCTCGCCTTCGGCGTAGTCGAAGTAGCGATCCACGGGCCCGGTGTAGACGATCGGCAGCTGACCGACCGTCGCCTTCTTGTTCAGCGGCTGCGCGTCATCGAAGAAGTCGACGTTCAGCTTCACGTCGATGTTCGGGTGGTCCGCCATACGCTCCAACCATGCGGTGTACCCGTCGGTGGGCAGGCCCTCCCAGGTATCGTTGAAGTAGCGGTTGTCGTAGTTGTAGCGCACCGGGAGCCGACTGATGATCGACGCGGGAAGCTCGCGAGCGTCGGTCTGCCACTGCTTCGCCGTGTAGTCGCGGATGAACGCCTCGAACAGCGGCCGCCCGATCAGCGCGATGCCGCGCTCCTCCAGGTTCTTCGCCTCGTGCGCGTCGAACTCCCCCGCCTGACCGGCGATGAGCGCTCTGGCCTCTTCCGGGCTGTAGGCCGAGCGGAAGAATTGATTGATCGTGCCGAGGTTGATCGGCAGCGGGTAGACCTCACCGCGGTGCGTCGAGTACACGCGGTGCACGTAGTTCGTGAACGTCGTGAAGCGGTTCACGTACTCCCACACCGTCGCGTTGGACGTGTGGAACAGATGCGCGCCGTAGCGATGAACCTCGATGCCGGTCGTCGGCTCGTCCTCGCTGTACGCATTGCCGCCGATGTGATGACGGCGATCGATGACGGTGACCTTGCGACCGGACGCGGCGGCGCGCTCGGCGATGGTGAGGCCGAAGAAACCCGACCCGACGATGAGGAGATCCATGCTGTCACTTTCTCGGCCGGTTCGGCCGTGGCGTGGCGACGCGCGACTCGCGCGCCGCAGTCGATCCTACCGTCGGCGACACTGCGGATCCTGGCGCGCAACCAGGGATGGATGCGCCGTGAACGCTAGAGAGGCTTCCACAAAAACCGTGGCTGGGAATCGCGTCGGGACCGGCCCCACAGCACGGGCTAGGCTGATGCCTGCCTGTCCCCCGTGTCACCGAAGAGGCTATGATCGCGAAATCTTCTGCCCACGTTGCCGCTGCCCGTCCGAAAACGGAGAGCTCCGCAGCCAGTCGGGCCACGCCAGTGACGGGCGTCCGCCACGAGATCCAAGCGCTGCGTGCGTTGGCCGTGCTCGCCGTGCTGACGTTTCATTTGTGGCCCCTTCGCCTTCCGGGCGGTTTCGTAGGCGTCGACATCTTCTTCGTCGTCTCGGGATATCTCATCACCGCGCATCTGCTTCGCGAGCACGAGCGCACGGGTAGCATCAGCCTCCCGCGATTCTGGTCCCGGCGGGCCCGGCGGCTGCTCCCGGCGTCCTTACTGGTCCTCGCCGTGACCGCAGGTGGCGTCTATCTCCTTGCCTCGCACGGTCGTTGGCCTCAATTCGGTCAGGAGATCATCTCCTCGGCTCTCTACGTCGAGAACTGGAACCTCGCAGCACAGGCCGTCGACTACATGGCGCTCTCGAATGTGAAGTCTCCGACTCAACATTTCTGGACGCTCAGCGTCGAGGAGCAGTTCTACCTCTTCTGGCCTCTGCTGATCCTCGGCTTCGCAGCGGTCGGGCGAAGGATGAAGTGGTCTGCAACGACGATCATCATCGTCGGGATTGCGGGCGTCGGCATCGCCTCACTGATCCACTCCATCCTCTTCACGTCCTCCTCGGCGAGTCTCGCGTACTTCTTCACGACGACGAGGGTCTGGGAGTTCGCATTCGGCGCCCTGCTCGCCGTGGTCCTGCCACGAATAGCGGCGCGGGGCCCCATTCGGGGCGCCGGGGCACTGTCCTGGACGGGGCTCGCGATGCTGATGGCGGCCGTGTTGCTCTATGGTCCGTCCACGCCGTTCCCCTCCGGCACAGCGCTCCTGCCTGTTATGGGCACGTGCCTGGTGATCGCCGCCGGCGAGCCGGAGTCTCGATGGGCACCGACACGGATCTTCAGGCTCAAGCCGGTCCAGTTCGTGGGCGATGTCTCCTACGGCGTCTACCTGTGGCATTGGCCGCTGATCGTTCTCTTGCCGTTCCTGCTTGGATCCGACCTCGGCACGATTGCAAAGGTCGGCATCGCCGCGGCGTCGATCGGTCTCGGTTGGCTCTCCAAGCGGTTCATCGAAGACCCGATCCGCTCGGGAGGAGGCAACCGCAGGAGGACGCCGGCGTTCATCTGGTCGGGAGTGGCGATCGCGATGGCTGTCGTCGTCGTCATCGCGCTCCCCGCAGCCATCTGGCGCCCGATCCCGGTCCCCGCGCCGAGCGCGAGCGTGCCGAAGTGCTTCGGCGCTACGGCAATGACCGATGGCACGTGCGATAGCCCGGCTGCCATACCGCTCGTCGCTGATTTCGATTCGTTCAATTCCGATGTCCCGCCTCAGGACATCCTGGGCTGTGAGGTCTCTGCGCAGGCCAGTGCCCCACGCCGCTGCGACTTCGGTGCGCCAAGCAGTCCTCGTGTTGCCCTTGTCGGCGACTCGCACGCGACGAGATGGACGGAAGCCGTGCGGGATGTCCTTGCCAAGGACGGGTGGGGACTCTCGACGATCTTGATCTCGGGATGCCCGGCGTTCGTGGATTCGGACGTCAGCACCGCATGGGGCTATCCCGAGACCGCAGCGAACTGCCGGCGGCTCTCGCACGATGCGCTCGCTCAGATCGCAGCGGACCCCTCGATCAAGGCGGTGGTCCTGACCAACCGGACGCGCCTTTATCTGTCCAGTGGGTCGGACGGTCATCAGGGCCTTCTCGCTGCGGACGTCGCGACCTCGATTCGCGGTCTCCAACAGGCGGGGAAGAAGGTGATCCTGCTGAAGGACCCGCCCGAGATGAACGCCGTTCCTCAGAAGGGCGGCGCGAGCGCTGCAGACTGTCAGAGCCGCCCGAACGGAGCGACGGCGTGCTCGTTGCCCCGTGCCTCCGCGGTGTTCGCGGATCCGCTCGAACAGGCCGCGCAAGTGACGGGGGCACCAGTCATCGACCTCGACGACCTGTTCTGCGATCAAAGCCTGTGCCGGTCCCGGATTGGCGGACTGATCGTGTACAGCGACGACAATCACCCGACTCGCAGTTTCGCTGCGAGCACTCGACCTGCCTGGAAGGCGCGCCTCACTCCGCTCCTGCCGCCAGGTTGACGCCCGCGCGCTCGTCAGCCGCTCAGGAACGGTCCGCTAGTCTGGATCGGTGCCGCCGCACACAGGACGAGGCCGCACACACAGGACGAGCAAGTCGCCTGGATCCGAGCATCGACTAGGACTGAAGCAGCTTTATGACCCCTACGGGCGAACCTCTAGATCAAGTACCGCCTGACGGCCCTCTCCTTCGGCTCTTCAAGGATCGCCGAATCGCCTTCGTCATCGTGGGTGCGGTGAACACCGGCGTGGGATTCCTCTGGTTCGTGCTGTTCAATTACACAATCGGCCGTATGTGGGGCTACATGGCGACGCTCCTTTTCGCTCACGTCGCCAGCGTGCTCTGCGCCTTCGTCCTGCACCGGCGCTTTGTCTTCCGCGTCCGCGGTCACGTCCTCCTCGATCTCGCACGCTTTGAATCCGTGTATCTGGTGGCACTGGGTGTCAATGCTCTGCTGCTGCCCGTGCTCGTCGAGTTCGCCCACATTCCGCCCATTCCCGCGCAGGCGCTGATCGTCTTCGTCACGACGATGGTGAGCTGGTTCGGACACTCCAGATTCTCCTTCCGCAGAAAGGCACAATGATGGCGTCCTCCCCCCTCCTGTCGGTCGTCATTCCGGCCTACAACAACGGCGCCGTCATCGCGGAGACCTTGCGATCGGTCCTCGACCAGCAAGACATCGACTTCGAGCTGATCGTCGCCGACCACTCGTCCACCGACGACACGCGCGCAGTGGTCGAGAGCTTCCTCGACGACCCCCGGGTCACCCTGCTCGATACACCCACCGGTGGTGGCGCCCCGCGCAACTGGAACCGGGTGACGGACGCGGCGCGAGGCGAGCTGATCAAACTCGTCTGCGGCGACGACGTGCTCCTGCCCGGTACGCTCGCGCGGCAGGCCCGGATCCTCACGACCACCGATGCGGTCCTGACGGCATGCCGCCGGAACATCATCGATGCGAATGGCAAGATCCTGTTCTCCGGGTGGGGCCTGCGTGGGCTGCAACGTTCGATGACTGGCGCCGAGGCGATCCGTCGTGCGACGCGCGCCGGATCGAACCTCTTCGGTGAGCCTGCTTCGGTCATGATGCGCACCGAATCGCTGCGCGATGCAGGTAGCTGGATGGACACGTTCCCCTACTTGATCGACCAGGCGTCGTATTCTCGAGTGCTGATGACCGGGAACTTCGAACCCGATCCAGAAGTGGGAGCGACGTTCCGGATGAGCGCGACCCAGTGGAGTGTGGCGCTGGTAAAGGAGCAGTCGTCCCAGGCTCAAGGTTTTCACCGGTGGCTGCACGACACCTATCCCGAAAGCGTCAAGGCCTCGGACGTCGCGATCGGCAATGCGCGTGCAGCGCTGATGGCCAGGGCACGCCGGCTGAGTTACAAGGTTCTGGAACGGAGAATGAAATGACCTCGAATGACATCGATGAAAAGCCGTTCGTTCATCGGATCTCGGTCGTCATCCCCGTGTACCAGGGGGAACGCACCCTCGATGCTGTCATGGCCGAACTCGATCCCCTCACGACGCCGTTCCGGACCCCGTCCGGCGTCAATGCCGTCGTGCACGAGGTCGTGCTCTCGTACGACCATGGTCCGGACGACTCCGCGAACGCGATCCGACGCGTCGCAGACCGTTACTCATATGTGAAGGCGGTCTGGCTCAGCCGTAACTTCGGCCAGCACGCCGCTACGTTGGCCGGCATCGCTTCGTCAGGGGGCGACTGGATCGTCACGCTGGACGAAGACGGTCAGCACGACCCTGCCGCGATCGGGTCGCTTCTCGAGACCGCGCTGAAGCAACGGGCCGACGTCGTGTACGCAATGCCGACGAACGCGCCTCCCCACGGGGCGATCCGCAATGCCGCGTCGCGCACCTCGAAGCGGATCCTGGAAACCGTTTTCGGAGGCGGCAGGGCCTCGAACTTCAACAGCTTCCGCCTGATCCTCGGGGAGATCGGCCGCTCCGTCGCCGCGTACTCCGGAACCGGCGTCTACCTCGATGTGGCGCTCTCCTGGGTCGCCGCCAACATCGTTACCTCGCCGGTTGCCCTTCGTGACGAGGGCGACCGGCGTTCCGGATACTCCTATCGGCGTCTCATGGCCCACTTCTGGCGGATGATCCTCACGTCGGGCACGCGAGGCCTGCGTCTGGTCACCGCGCTGGGCGCACTGTTCGCGGTCGGGGGTGTCCTGTTCGCGATCTGGCTCACGATCATGCGACTGGCCGGAGGGATCGTCCCGGAAGGGTGGACATCGCAGATGGTCCTCACCGCGCTGGGGACGGGTGCGATTCTGGTTGCCCTCGGCATCATCGCGGAGTACATCGGCGTCGCCGTCAACATGGCGCTGGGCAAGCCCGCCTACCTCATCGTGCGGGATCCCAAGTCGGGGCCCTTGGGTCATGGCCGCAGCGACGACTGAGTGGATCATCGGCCGGGGCCTGCTGGGCTCCGCCATCGCACAGCAGCTCGGTCACGACGCATACGCGGCGCAGGTGCGATGGGAAGACCCTGAACTCGCCGTTGAAGACCTCCGCACGAGCCTTTCCGCGTTTCTCGCTCAGGCACCGTCCTCCTGGGCGATCCTCTGGACCGCCGGCCGTGGTGTCACCTCTTCGACACACGACCAGCTCGATGTCGAGGCACGTGTCTTCCACGCTTTCCTCGATCTCCTCCGTGAGTACCCCGAGACACGACTGGACGGCGGCAGGATCTTTCTGGCGTCCAGCGTCGGAGGGGCGTATGCAGGCAGCACCGCGCCACCGTTCACCGAGCTCACTCCCACCGCTCCACTCTCCGCCTACGGCGAGGTGAAGTTGGAGATGGAGGATTCTCTGCGCTCGCTGGTCGCCGCCACGGCCCTTCGAGGACTGATCGCGCGCATCACGAACCTGTATGGTCCGGGCCAGGATCTCGGCAAGGGCCAGGGTCTGATCTCCGTCATCGTGGAGAGTTACGTCACCGGTCGCCCGGTCTCCATCTACGTCCCTCTCGACACCCTTCGCGACTACATCTATGTAGACGATTGCGCCCGGATCGTCGTTGCAGGCGTCGACAGGCTGGCACGCGAGACTTCCGGGACCGTCGTGACCAAGATCATCGGGTCCATGGGCGCTCTGTCCGTGGGTGCCATCGTGGGCGAGATCTCGCGACTTCGAAGAAAGCCCGTCCCGATCGTCACTGGCCAGGGCAACAGCACCGGCCAATCAGGAGACCTTCGTGTCCGATCCATCGTCTGGCCGGATCTCGATGCGCTCGCGTCTACAACGATGCCCGCAGGCCTGGGCGCCACTTACCGCGCGCAACTCGCCCAGCACATCCTTCCTTCACACACCTGAGCCGATCCTCGAGCGCCTCGACACGGACACGCGCCAGGAGTAGATGACCCATCCGACCGCGATCAGGAGAGCCAAGGCTCCTGCGGCCAATTCGATCCCCCATCCGGGAGGTGCGAACGAGACGGTGATCGTCGACCCGGCGTCGACATGCGCGAGGTCCAGAGTGAGCAGAAATCCACGCTCAGGCGCCCCGAGAACACCCCCACTGGTCCGGTATCCCGGCCAGGCCAGCCGACTGAATACGATCGATGCGCCCTGAGCACCGACCCGGTCGACGCTCAGGGTCACGCTCGTGTCGTCCCTGCTGATCACGCGGACGTCGGCATCACCTTCGACATGCACGATGCCTCCCGCACGCTCGACCGGAGCGTCGCGAGTGAGGAGCCACGTATACTCGCGATCTTTCAGAGACCATCCCTCGGGAACCGCTGGTTCACGGTCCAGCCCCGGCCCCTTGATGACGATGACGGAGTTGAGTGCCATGTCATCCGCCAGCGTGCGCCCGCCCGAGCTCGCGAATAGCTCCGTCAGCGCCTTAGGGCACGTCTGACCACGAAGGTCGATGCAGAGTCGCTTGGCGAACGTCGCATACGGCAGCACGGTATACACGCTCGCCGCGTCCTTCCCCGTGAGATACCAGAGGTTGGCCAGGAGAGACTCCTTGTACGACGCCGGCGCTCTCTGGAGCGAGTACACATCGCCGATGGTCATGATGCCCGGATCGAGATCCGCGCCGACCTGCGTCAGCTGCGCCACCGATGACGGAACGTTGAAGTTACCCAGCGGACTGGACGGATATCGCACGATCTGCGGTACCAGCACGACGAGCGATGCGACGAGGAGAACGGCAGCGGTGCGCTCCGCCGTCGCCACCACTCGCCCCAGCCTCCCCCGCAGCATCAACACGAGAATCGCTCCACACTGAAGCGCTACGGAGAGAGCAACCCACCTCCAGGATCCGGGCTGCGCAGCCCATGCGAGCCAACCGGTGATCGCGGTGACGCCGACGGCGAGCGCTGCGCTCGACCGACTCAGCCGCTCCGGCCATCCCTTGGTGGCAACGACCGCGAAGATCACCGCGACGCACAGCACGACGTACGGCATCATCCGCGCCGGATAGCGAAGCGGTCCGATGACGCTCGGCCCGATCACGATCGCGATGTTGAACGCGAGCAAGACGACAGGAATGACAAGGATCTTCAGGGATGCCCGCCATCGGGTGCACACGACCAAGAGCGGCGCCAGCCAGGTGACGTACTGCAGCGGCACGGGGACGAGATCACCCCAGTACCCCTTGACGGAGCTCGTCGCGGTGGCGATCGGCGAGGTGGCGAGGTCTCCGAGGTCCATGTTGAGGAACTGATCGTTGAGAATGTCCGCGCCTGAACGTGTCGTGACCGGCGACGTAAGAAGCCCGGGCAAGAAGATCAGTACCACGATCAACGCGGAAAATGCCCCCAGCACCACGACCCGGATCAGGCCGCTCTTGTCTCGGCGAACCGCGCGGTCTACGAGCATCGCGATGAGCAGACCCGCGAGCTCGATGGCCCCGAAGACGTATCCCGCTGTGAGCAGCAGGTAACTGAAGACGAAGAAGAGCCACGCACGCTTGCCGGTGTCGAGGTGGCGCTTGAGTGCCCACCACGCGAGGGCGAAGAGCGCGACGTTCTGGACGCCGGTGACCCAGGACGGAGCGTCCATGAAGATCGTCTGCCCCCCTGCGACCGCGGTGAAGCCGGCGACTGCTGCCCACCACGGGGCCGCGCTGTACGCGCGTGCCAGCAGGAACGCCCCGGTCGCGAACATGATGAGAAGGACGATCTTGATGATCGTCGCGTAGACCGTTGCGTTCGGAATGACGTGGCTGCCCAACCCGATGAGCCACGACATCGGGCTGAGAATACCCCACTGCCCTTCCGCGAGATAGTTCCCGCCCTGCCACGAACCCGGTGAGAGAAGCGTGACCTCCCCGGACAGGATCCGCGATCCGAGACCGTACCACTGCCCGAACGCGCCGAGCTGCGTGTCGTCCCAGAAGAAGAAGCGAGGCTCGCGGATCATGCGAAGGACGCAGAGCACGACCACGGCGGCGACGGATGCCAGCCACCAGAGCCCGGAGCCGCGACTCCTGCGATCGCCCGAGTCCTCGGTGGTGGCCAATGGCTTCGCGGGATCGGCAGTTTCGAGCACGACTACGAGGCTAACCGATCGACACCTGCGCCAGGGGATGCCTGGAGGATCGTGTTAGCCTCTCGATGCCCAGAGGGCAGTCGTGGCGAGCGCGAAGTACGTGCTGCCGAATGGTCACCCCTTTCACGAAGGACAACATGTCAGCGTTTCTCCCCGTCCGACGCAGCGGGAACGCACTTGACGCGATCTGGCTGCCCATCCTGGTCGCAACCACTCTGTTCACCGCGTTGGTCCCCCTGATATGGAACCGAAAGCACTACTTCGTCGACGACAGCGTCAATGGCGCATTCGGCCAATGGTTTCACCTCGGAACATCTCTTCTGCATGGCCAGTTTCCGCTACTGGAGCCGACGGTATGGTCGAGCGGAAATCTTCTGGCCGAGGGGCAATGGGGGCTTTTCAACCCCATCGTCATCACCATCAGCATTGGTGCGGCGCTTGCTTCGGACGCCGCCGTCTTCACAACCGTCGTGAAGATCATCGCGATCGTCATCGGTGGGTTGGCGACCTATTTCCTCGTCCGCCAACTGGGAGCCCGCGCTCCTCTGGCGTTTGTCGCAGGGGCGGCGGCTCCCTTCGCGGGGTTCACGACGTTCTTCGACTCTCCATCCTGGGTCACGGGTCTGTTCGCGTGGAGCCTTATGCCTCTTTACTGGGGCCTCCTCCTTCGTGTCGGACGTGGAGCCTACGTCTTGCTCCCTTTCGTCGTCGGTTACTTCATAATCTCGATCGGCTATGTGCACGGAACAATCGCTTTAGCGGTCATCTCCGCAGTCACTCTGGTCATTCGACTCCTGCGCCGAGAGAAGGGCGCGGTGATCCGGACTCTCCTGCTCGGTCTCGCGCTCGGTGCCGTCGCCTTGGGCATTCATCTGACGAGCGTGCTCACTGCTTCTGTGACCAACCGGGGCGGCAGCGCGATCTTCATGGACCAGAACATGACCCTCGATCTCTCCGGTCTTGCCATGTCGCCGATCTCGACGGCCCTGCCTCAAGTCGTGAGCTGGTGGTGGCAGGGATACACCTCCCCCGTGCCATTCGCGTACATCACCTGCCTGCTGCCCCTGGCCGCCTTCGTCCGATGGCGGCGCTTGTGGAGGGTCACCCCGCAGCTGATCTATGTCGCAGCCGCCGGCGGCTGCTTCCTGGTGTTCATCATGCTGCCCACCGTGATCGGACCACTTCGATACCCCACACGTCTCCTCCCCTATCTCGCGCTGTGCGTGATCGCGGTGATCGCGGTCGGGCTGGATCGGGCGCGCGAGGTGGGACGATCGCGGCTGCTGGTGGCGATCTCACTGATCCTCGTCCCACTGTTCCTCGCTTGGGCCCAGACGCCCCAGTACTGGAAGAGATACGCGATTGCTGCCGTGTTCTGCGGAGCAGCGCTCGCCGTAGTTGCTCTGCTGGGGCGCGGTGTCCGCGCGCGGCGACGAATGGCCGCTGCGGCGGGTGTGCTGGCGTTCCTTGGAGTCGGCGCATTCACGGTTCAACAGGCGATCTACCCGCGATCGGTCTGGGCCGAGCAGAACATCCCGACGCAGGTGGCAAAGCTTCAGACGCAGCTGCGGGAGGCCAAGGGAGACACGATCGTCATCGGGAATCCTCTCACGGCCGGAGCCACACCAGACCTATGGGCGGAGACGCTCTTCGCGAACTCCTGGTACGTCAACCCGCACCATGTCCTCAATCGATATCAGCTGCTCGGGTTCAACGGATTCAACGGGACCCTGTGCCTCGGCTATCTCGGCGACACGTGCCCTGAACTTGCGGAACGACTGTTCACGACGAACTCGTCTACGCAGTTGACCCTTGCAGACGAGCTCTCCCTCAGTTCCGTCCAGATCATCAAGTCGGCGGACACGAAGAAGTACCTCGGGCGACCGCCGGCTGGATGGCATATCGCCGCTGACAGCCCGGTGACGCAGCTCTGGGTCCGGGATCATCCCGTCGCGAGCGCCGGCGGAATCGTGTACTCCACACCTGGGCTCGAGTACTCGAATGTCGAGGTCACACAGACTTCCGTCCGTTTCCACGTGGATACCGCAGCGTCTCCCGGATCGAAAATCGTCATGAGTCGACTTCCCTGGCCCGGCTACTCTGTTGACGGCGGGCGGCTCGGGGATCCGGCCGAGGGCTTCCTGCTCACCGTGGATGTGCCTTCCGGGTACACGGGCGACGTCAGCGTGACCTTCACCCCTGCAGGCCTCCCCCTGACCGTGGCGCTCCTCGGGGGGGCCAGCGGCGCCATCGTCGTGTGGTCGGTGCTCGCGGCAGTGGTGCGGCTACGAGATCGGCGCGCCCGTCGGGAATCCTGAAAGCGTCTCACGGGAGACGACAAGGATCTGCGGAACCGCGCCCCCCGTAACCTTGAGCAGCGCAGCCCACGAGCCAACGGCACGCACACTGCCACCATCCACCAGGTAGACCACGTCAGAGCTGTTCGTCTTCACGAACACCTGCGCCAGCGCCGGTCCTGACCGCAAGCGGAACGCGGCGCAAGCGGCGGCACTCAGCGCGACCGACGACGTTCCAGCCGCGGCGGCTTCGGTAACGGGGGAAAGCCAGCCCGAGGCCGCGAAATACCTCTGCGTTCCGCACGAGAGCCAGACGCCGAGGGTGGAGGTCCGAGCAAAGCCCGTAATCGCGGCGTCGGGCAGCGTCTGCACCCCGTCGAGTGAGAGACCCGTCTCGGTGGCAACGGACATCGATGGGACCCAAACGGCGTTAGCACCGCTCAGCAGAAGGACGTCGGGCGACGAAATGCCCTTCACCAGCTGACCGTCGCCGATCGCCTGTCCCACGGGCAGTGCGGCCAGGGTCGGTGCGCTGACCGTGGCAACGGGAGGAACCGATCCGCCGTTTGCAGTGATGAGCTGATCCCAGCCGAGAACGGGGCGCTGCTTGCCGCCCTCGATGACGGAGACCGCACTGGACGACGCTGCCTTGACCGCGAGCACACTCGTGACGGCTGCGTTGGCGAGGGGCAGCTGCGCACATGTCGGGGCCGATGCCGTCATCGTACGGAGTCCGGATGTCGCAGGGTTCGCGAGTCGATAGAGGACGCCGGAACCTGCGAAGTACGTGGTCCCGTCGCAATTGATGGTTGGGGCCATCGTCTGGGTGCTCTGCGTATAGCGACGAAGCCCGGACGCCGGAACGGTGATGAGTTGCGCTGGTCCCACACCGTACTCCGCGGCCTCGTCCCACGAGTGGATCCATACGAGAGTGCCGAAGTCGAGCGTGACGTACACCTTGGAGTTGTCGGCGGCTTTCACGACCGAGAGCGGCCTGAAGACCGTGCCGTTGTCCGTCAGCGATGCATATCGACTCTGGGAGATGTACGGGGCGAACGGCGGGTTGCCCGGCGTTCCATTGGCCGCCGCTGCGGCCGCTGCGTCGTACAGAGTGATCGCCGCGCTGGCCGTGTCGAAACGCCCCCACAACGTGCTGCTTCGCACCCGGAAGTACTTCCCGGCCTCGTCGCCGGCCGCCAATCCGGAGAAGAGAGCGTCGGGCACATTCGCGACCGACGTGCATGAGCTTCCCCACATCGCCACCAGGTCGCAGGAAGGGATCCTGTGCATCGCGCCGCCCGACACGATCGCGATGAGCCCGGTCGAGGAGTTCCGCAACACGGACGTCGTCGTGCCCTGGTAGGCGAAGGAATTCATCGTCGCGTCGCTGATGACACGCGGCGAGCCATAAGCCGCCGCGAGTTCGCCGTAGGATTCAACGTCGGCGATCCGCCAGCGGGATCCGCCCGCAACGAGATAGACATCCGCGCTCGACGCCGTCTTGGAGATCGTGTAACCGGGGATCTGAGTGCTGCCGAACCAGTCCGTGAAGTACTGGTAGAAGTTCCGGTTGCCATATGCGGAGCAGCTGTCACCGAGTCCGTATCCCGCGGCGAGCGCCGCGGCGTTCGGCTGGTAGGGGGTGTAGTAGTACAGAGCAGACGTCGCCGCGTTCTCGACGTAGACGGGCGAAGATCCGCACGCCGTGTTCGGGTTGTAAAGGATGTTCCACGTGTGCCCCGGCGCGTACCAGGTGAAATAGACGCCCTCGAGGTAGATCTTCATCTGGCGAGCCCCGCCGTACACCTGAGCGAAGAATCCGGCAAAACTCGGATCGCACGGCGCAGTGTCAGGGCAAGCCTGTCCCATCGCCGCAGCGTATTGACCGCCGACAGGCCAGGTGTCGGTAACGAGGCCCTGCTCCTTCTGCAGCATTACGACGAGGACCTGAGGATTGATCCCGCATGACTGTGCGACCTTGACGATGATGCTCGAAGCGGTCTCGTTCGACACTCCGCTGTAGCCGTTGCAGTAGCGGTCAGCGCCCTTGTCGGGCGTGTTCTGGCGAAAGTCCTTGAGACAGGTGTATCCCGACCGACAAGCGGACACCTTGCTCTCCAGGAACGACTGCACCTGTCCGGCGTTCATCGTCGAGGAGCTTGTGAACACCAGATCCGAGATGATGTTGCCCGGTCGGAACTGCGAAAGGTCCGCCGCGGGGCGGATGGTGGACGGCACGCCGTGCGCTTCCGCCGGCGCCGGCGCGAACGCGATCACACCCATGGTCGTGAGCGCCGCGGCAACGAGAGCGAGGCTGCGGATGAGAATGGGTCGGATGGGGCGCACGTTCCTATTGTGACGGGATATCGCTTCTGAGGCGAGCCCCATCGGCGTTCGATCAGATGCCACGTCGCTGGCTGTGGCACGATTGACGGGTGAAAGGCATCATTCTCGCCGGGGGATCCGGTACTCGACTGCACCCGATCACCCTGGGCGTCTCGAAGCAGCTGATCCCCGTCTATGACAAGCCGATGGTCTATTACCCGTTGTCAACGCTCATGTTGGCGGGCATCCGGGAGATCCTGATCATCACCACCCCGCACGACGCGGAGCATTTCGAGCGGCTCCTTGGCGACGGGTCGCAGTTCGGTGTGTCCATCTCGTTCGCACAGCAGCCGTCCCCCGACGGGCTGGCGCAGGCGTTCACGATCGGCGCCGACTTCATCGGCGAAGACAAGGTCGCCCTCGTGCTCGGCGATAACCTGTTGTACGGTCCCGGACTGGGTACGCAGCTCAAGCGCTACGCGGATATCGACGGCGGTGCGGTCTTCGCCTACTGGGTGGCCGAGCCGAGCGCCTACGGCGTGGTCGAGTTCGATGCCGAAGGGACAGCTGTGTCGCTGGAGGAGAAGCCCACGGCGCCGAAGAGCAACTATGCCGTGCCTGGCCTGTACTTCTTCGACAACGACGTCATCGAGATCGCCCGCAACCTGGCGCCGAGCGCACGCGGTGAGTACGAGATCACGGACGTCAACCGTGCCTATCTCGAACGAGGCAAGCTGCAGGTGGAGGTTCTCCCGCGGGGAACGGCCTGGCTCGACACCGGCACGTTCGATCAGATGACAGACGCCGGTGATTATGTGCGCACCATGGAGCGGCGCACGGGCATGCGCATCGGCGTCCCTGAGGAGGTCGCGTGGCGGCAGGGGTTCCTCAGCGACGACGAGCTGCGTGAGCGCGCGGAGAAGCTCGTCAAGTCCGGCTACGGCACCTACCTTCTCGAGATTCTGGAAAGGGGCCGTTGATGGCTCGTCTGCTCGTCACCGGCGGGGCCGGCTTCATCGGCTCGAACTTCGTGCACCACGTCGTGGAGAACACCGATCACCACGTCACCGTGCTGGACGCCCTGACCTATGCCGGCAACCGGGCGTCCCTGGACGGGCTGCCCGCGGACCGGGTGACGTTCGTGCACGGCGACATCACCGACGCGGAGCTCGTCGACACGCTCTTCGCCGACGCCGACGCCGTGGTGCACTACGCCGCCGAGTCGCACAACGACAACTCCCTGCACAGCCCGCGCCCGTTCCTGGACACGAACATCGTCGGCACCTACACGCTGCTCGAAGCGGCCCGCACGCACGACCGGCGCTTCCACCACATCTCCACCGACGAGGTCTACGGCGACCTGGAACTGGATGACCCGGAGCGGTTCACCGAGAACACCCCGTACAACCCGTCCTCCCCGTATTCGTCCACCAAGGCCGGATCCGACCTGCTCGTACGCGCCTGGGTGCGCTCGTTCGGCGTGCGCGCGACGATCTCGAACTGCTCGAACAACTACGGGCCGTACCAGCACGTGGAGAAGTTCATCCCCCGCCAGATCACGAACGTGATCCGCGGGATCCGCCCCAAGCTCTACGGCGCGGGCGAGAACGTGCGCGACTGGATCCACGCGAACGACCACTCCTCCGCCGTGCTCACCATCCTGGACAACGGCCGCATCGGCGAGACCTATCTCATCGGCGCCGACGGGGAACGCAACAACAAGGACGTCGTCGAACTCATCCTCGAGCAGATGGGGCAGCCACGGGACGCGTACGACCACGTCACCGACCGCGCCGGCCACGACCTGCGCTACGCGATCGACTCCACCAAACTCCGCACCGAACTCGGCTGGGCCCCGCAATACGCCGACTTCGAATCCGGCCTCGCCGCGACGATCGACTGGTACCGCGCCAACGAAGCCTGGTGGGCGCCATCCAAGGACACCACCGAAGCGTTCTACGCCACCAAGGGGCAGTGATCCGCTGCAGTGACGCCCCCGACCAGACGACAGAACCGGTGACCATGTACGACAAGTCGCTGAACTTCGCATCGACACCGATTCCCGGCCTCCAGGTTTGGGATCTGCCCGTTCATGGCGATCACCGCGGGTGGTTCAAAGAGAACTGGCAGCGTCAGAAGATGGTGACGGCCGGGCTTCCGGACTTCCAACCCGTCCAGAACAACGTTTCGTTCAACGACGAGGTCGGCACGACGCGCGGGATCCACGCCGAGCCTTGGGACAAGTGGGTCTCGGTCGTCACGGGACGCGTGTTCGCCGCGTGGGTAGATCTCCGTGAAGGACCGACGTTCGGACACGTGTTCTCAACCGAGATCGATCCCTCCGTCGCTGTCTTCGTGCCCCACGGTGTCGCCAACTCGTATCAGACGTTGGAACCAAACACCACGTACAGCTACCTCGTCAACGATCACTGGTCGCCGGACGCCGCATACACGTTCCTGAATCTTGCCGACGAATCAGTTGCGATCGATTGGCCGATCCCGCTTTCGCAAGCGTTGATCAGCGAGAAGGACGCCCAACATCCTCGACTCGACGAGGTGACTCCGATACGTCCCCGTCGCATTCTCGTGATCGGGGCCAACGGGCAGGTGGGGCGCGCCCTGCGGGGCGCGCTCGCCGGGCGAGACGAGGTCGACTACGTCGGCCGCGATGAGTTCGATCTTTCGTCGGACGATCTGCCCAGCTCCCGCAACTGGCGAGCGTACGACGTCGTGATCAACGCGGCCGCCTTTACAGCGGTCGACCGTGCCGAGACGCCGGAGGCACGGCCTTCAGCGTGGACCATCAACGCTTCCGCTGTTGCCCGGCTCGCGCAGGTCGCCCGCACGAACAACCTGACGCTCGTACACATCTCCAGCGACTATGTCTTCGACGGCACGAAGAGCTCCCCCTATGTCGAAGATGACTCGTTCTCGCCCATGAGCGCCTACGGAGCATCCAAGGCGGCCGGTGACCTCGTTGCGGCCACCGCCCCGCGTCACTACATCGTCCGCACCAGTTGGGTCATCGGCAACGGAGGCAACTTCGTACGCACGATGGCGGACTTGGCGGCACGTGGCGTGGACCCTCGAGTCGTCGACGATCAGTTCGGCCGCTTGACGTTCACCTCGGATCTGGCGCGCGGGATCCTGCATCTGATCGACTCGCGCGCGCAGTACGGAACCTACAATCTCACCGGTTCAGGAGAAGCACGCTCCTGGGCTCAGATCGCCAAGGACGTCTTCGCCTTGACCGGGCACGATCCCGAACGTGTTTCAGGAGTGAGCACCGACGAGTACTATTCCCGCGTCGAGGTTCCCGTCGCCCGTCGTCCGCGGAACAGCGTCCTGGACCTGTCGAAGATCGAGGCCACAGGATTCTCGCCTTCCGACATGAGCGAATCCCTTCGTCACCACCTCGGAAGCTGATCCTCACCGACCTCCCTGTCGAGGGCCCGATGGAATTCCTTCGGCGCCTCGACAGAAAGGTCCATGAGTGCCGCGAACTCGCCCTCAGCTGACGTCATCGACGTGAGGAATCCGGGGATTGAATGTGATCCCGCGCAGCCAGCGGCCCAGGAGTTTGACACGCAGGTCAAAGGGGACTCGTCCTCTGTGGAAGCTCACGACAAGGCGCGCACCGAACTCGAGGAAGTACAGCAAGCCGCGATGATGCAGCTGCCACGACGCTTCGTTGCGCACACCGTATGAGAACTTCCAGAAGTTCTTCCGGTCGACCATCGAGAAGTTGACACCTCTGTTGTCTCCCATGTCATGAACAACGACGCTGTCCAGCACCTGGACGCCAGGACAACGCGCCGTCACGCGAAGGGTGTATTCGCGATCATCGAACCAGATGAAGTACTCGGCGTAAGGGAGCCCGTATTCGGCGATCGCCCAGCGTGGGATGAGGACCGAGACGAACGAGCACGCCGTCACCATCACGTTCTGCTGGCCCTTGACCAGCAGACGCCCCCAGTCCCATGTGGGCACGGGATTGTTCATCTCACAGATGCTGCCGTCGGTGAATTTCACGGTCGAGCAGGCGAAGGGCACCTCGCCACCCAGCTCCGACACCGCTTCGTCGAATCCACGCAGAAGAGCTTCGAGTGCACCCGCCTCCGGGTAGCAGTCGTCGTCCATGATCCAGACGTGGTCAGCTCCCGACGCGTAGCCGCGCCGCATGCCCTCGGCGAACCCGCCGGCACCGCCGAGGTTCTCCTCCATCGTTACGACGACGAGTGGCACCGAAGTCTCCAACGATGCGAGATACTCGCCGGTCGCGTCGGTGGACGCATTGTTGATGACGAAGAGAGTGGAGACCGGATGCGTCTGATTTTCGATCGATGCGACGACGCTCTTCAGCTTTTCGAGGCGATTGAACGTCACCACCACGGCCGCAGCAGTGGCGCTCACCACGTGCCGATCTCTTCCGTGAACCACTGCGTCGCCGTCTCGTTAGCCAACAATTTCTTCTCCGCTTTCCGTTCGCGACGCCAGAGATCCTCGCGCGCCTTCTCGTCTTCGGCGAGCGCGCGCACCACCGCGCTCATCCCGCGTACAGCACGGTGCACGTTGCGCGATACCAAAGCCGACGCGGGGATGATGTCGGATTGCGCACCGACGTCGGTCGAAACGACGGGGACCCCGTGCTGGATCGCTTCCAGCGTGGTCAATGTGAGCCCTTCATTGTGCGAGGGGATCACCAGCACATGCGCCTCGCTGAGCGTCTCTTCGACAGAGACCGCGGAGGTGCGACGCACGATGGCGTCGACGAGACCATCCGCCTGGATGATGTCATCGATCCAGCCCGACTGCTCGCCATCTCCGTGCATGATGAACCGCATCCCGGATCCGTCACGGTGAAGCTCCTTCACGAGCGTGACGAAAACCTCGGGCGCCTTCTGCCGGGCGAGGCGCCCAACGAAGGCCACGGTAAATGGCTCGCTGGCCCGACGGGGGCGAAACATCGCATCCTTCGGCTTGATGGTCAGGCCGCCGAGCGGCGCCATGACGATCTTGTTCGTGGGTATGCCCTGAATGTCGATCATCCACTTCGCCAACTGTGGCGAGATCACATGGTGCTTGGTGATCGAGTCGCTGACGATCGCGCTGCTGCGCGGGTAGCCTCCCGCGCGATACTCCACGATGTGGGTCGAATCGATCACGGGGAGGCCCGGGCGAGAGCGCCTGATCCAGGCCAGTCGGTCGTAGAGCCACTGGTTGTGATGCACGACGACGCCCCGCACATCGAACATGCGCAGCAGCGTGCGCAGCAGCTGTTCGACTCCGGGAGTCTGCGACTCGTCGGTGGGGACGGAGAACGGCAGCAGCAACGCCCCATCCAGCTCAGACCGCCCGATCCAACCGTGATGCGAGTCTCGATCAGTCAGCACGATCGGCAGGAATCCCGCTTCACGCACGATACGGACGGTCTCGAACGCCCATCGCTCGGCACCCCCCATCTCGAACCAGTGCATGCCGATGATGACAGCCCTGGTCGCGCCCATCTCCGCTTCGCCCGCGGGCACGATCACGTGACCTTCATCGACGCCACCGCGTTCGAACTGACTCTCATACGCCTGCCGCGGAGCGGCAGACCTCAACGCTCGCCGGTGACGCAAAAGAAAGACGTCCCTCGCTTCGTCGTACCAGAGAGGGGCGATTGCCTTGACCCGCCTCGCAACGCGTCCGATGACGTCCGTCCGCGGCGGACGCGCCGGGTCTTTCTCGACGACGGTATCCGACGAGATGTGCAGGTGGCGCTCATTCTGGGCGACCAAGGCAGCGGATCCCGCCTCCTGCGGCTGAGCGGAGCGCTCCTCCGCCGTGACGAGGCTGCGGATACGGAGCGTGCGCACTCGCCGCCGGAACTGCCGCGACAGTCCATCGAACGTGGCATCGTCGGTCAGGCGAGGGATGCTGGTGTCGTCCCCGTCGTAAAGGTGGACGTCGAGCGCCCGCTCAGGAGCCATGACCGCGTGGAAGTTCAGCGCGCCGATCAGGAGGCGGATCTCGCGCTCGCTGAGACCAGTCAGGGAATCTTCGATCTCGAAGAGAGCCGGCAGCTCACGAACTCGATGAACGGTCACGGCAGAAGACTCCTGGAGCGAAGATGAGCGAGCAGACAACGACGCCCATTCTAGCCATCGCGCCTCGGCGGATCCTGAGCGCTCGCCTGCGCGCGGCGTGGCTGATTGGACCGCCACGCGGGCCCACCGCGAAGAGGATTCTCTGCTCCTGCCTTCTATGATGGCTTAGCGCCTGCGAACCCGCGCAGGCAGATGGAGGTGGACGCGCGGTGTCAGATACCCGCACGGACGGTGCTGCGCGCCTCACGCGGCCAGGGTCCAACGGAGGATTGCTCGAGGTCTTCCGGCATCGCTACCTTCTGTCGTTGATCGTTCGCAAAGAAGTTCAGATCCGGTATCGCGGATCCGTACTGGGTTGGCTCTGGTCGTACGTTAAGCCGCTCGTGCAGTTCGCCGTCTTCTACTTCGCCATCGGCGTCTTCCTCGGGCAGAACGGCCGGGTTCCGTACTTCCCGATCTATCTGCTGTCGGGCATCACGGCGGTCACGTTCTTCAACGAGGCGTTCTCGAACGGGACACGGTCCCTCATCGACAACGCCGCGCTCATCAAGAAGATCTACGTCCCCCGGGAGATGTTCCCGGTGGCCAGCATGCTCATCGCCGGCGTCAACATCCTTCCGCAGATCCTTGTGGTGATCGTGATCGCGCTGTTCTTCGGGTGGACGCCGAGCTTCCTCGCTGTCGGCGCGATCCTGCTCGCCCTCCTCATCGTCGCCGTGCTGGCAAGCGGCCTCGGCCTGCTGTTCGGATCCGTGAACGTCACCTTCCGCGACGCGCAGAGCTTCGTGGAGATCATCGTGATGGTCGCAGTGTGGGCGTCCCCGGTGATGTACGAGTGGCATGCGGTCGCAGCAGTCGTTCCGGAGTGGCTTTCGGTGCTGTACCGGTGCAATCCCCTGACCGCGGCGGTGGAGCTCTTTCACTATGGCATCTGGTACCAGTTGCACCCTTCAGGCGTGCAGCTGACGCCGAATCTGTGGCTGTTTTCGGGGATCGGGCTCGCGATCTCCCTCATCTTCCTCGCGATCGGTCAGATCGTGTTCCGCCGTCTGGAGGGTCGTTTTGCCCAGGACCTCTGAGCCTGTCCCCCGCATCGTCGTCGATGACGTGCGCAAGGAATTCCGTCTCCGCCACACCCACTCGATTAAGGAGACGGCGCTCGCGGCCGTGCGCAGGAAGAAGCTCACCACGGCCTTCCGCGCACTCGACGGCGTATCTTTCTCGATCGGTGAGGGCGAGTCGGTGGCGCTGCTCGGCTTCAACGGCTCTGGCAAATCCACTCTGCTCAAGATGATCTCCGGGGTCCTCAGCCCCGACTCCGGGGAGGTTCTCACCCGCGGTCGTGTGGCTGGGCTCATCGAGGTCGGCGCCGGCTTCCATCCCGATCTCTCAGGCCGCGAGAACATCTTCCTGAACGCAGCGATCCTCGGGATGAACAAGAAGGAGATCGAGGAGCGCTTCGACGATATCGTCGCGTTCAGCGAGATCGAGCAGTTCATCGACACGGAGGTCAAGCACTACTCGTCCGGAATGTTTCTCCGCCTCGCCTTCTCTGTCGCCATCCACACGGAGGTCGACGTTCTCCTGATCGACGAGATCCTCTCTGTCGGAGACGAGCCGTTCCAGAAGAAGTGCATCGCGCGCGTGCGCGAGCTGCACGATCAAGGCAAGACCCTGGTCGTCGTCAGTCATGATCTGAACATGGTCTCGGACCTCTGCGAGCGTGGAATCCTCCTGCGCGATGGCAAGGTGCGATTCGACGGCCCTAGCAAGGAGGCGGTCGAGATCATGCGCGCCTGAGACGCGCTCCGTCGCCGTTCACAACTCGGCGTGCAATGTCCAGACCCGCTCCGCCGACCCGTGCCAGGAATAGGCCCTCGAACGGTCGGCAGCGAGCACGGACAGCCGGCGAGCGCCCTCTCCCACCGCATCACGCAGGGCATCCGTGAATCCGTCCGGAGCCACGAGCAGACCGCCCTCGGCGAGCACGTCGCGGTGCACGCCGCTCTCCGCTGCGATCACCGGCACGCCGAGACCGAGCGCCTCGACCAGCCGCCAGGGCCAGACCGGCGCGGGATCCGCCGCCGTGAAGGCGAGCGCGCCGGCCAGCAGGGCGGCCCGATCCGGCGCGTCCAGCTGCCCCAGCACGTGCACACGGGGCGCCGCGAGCCCCGCAGCCGCGGCGGCCTCGGCGAATGCGGCAGCGGATCCCTCCGGCGCATCCAGCACGAAGGCGTCCGCGTCCCTGTCGACCGCCGCGGCGAAGACGGGCGCGAGAGTCTCCGCCGTGCCCGTGGCGACGACGTAGCGCGCCGGCGCTCCGAGGTCGGTGCGGCGGGGCCCAGCATCCAGCGGGATGGCGAAGCCCTCCGGCGCGGCACCGGGGATCACCCGGACGCGATCACCGAACCTGCCGAGGGCGGCGAGCTGCTCCGCCATCGCGTGCGTGGGCACGACCACGGCATCGGCGTGCTTCACGGCCCGCTTGAGCATGCTGCGCTGCCAGAGCACGCTCGCCCGGGAGAGCTGCTCGGGCGCGGCCCACGCCCGTAGATCCCACACCGTGGCGACGGTCTGGTCGTAGTCGTTGGCCCTGTCGTGCTTGGCGAGCGGGGCGAAGAGCGTAGGCGCGTGGATCATGCCTCCGCCGATGCCCGCGACCACTCCGAGCTGCCAGGCGGCGCCGAGCTCGCGACGCGCCAGCACCAGACGGTGCACGGAGTCCGCGCCGTCGACGACGGGTTCGGAACCGCCACCCGGCACGATCGCCTCGACGGTGCACTTCGGCGGCGCGGTCGCCGCCAGCCCCCGCATCAGGGAACGGGCGGCCTCGGCCTGATCGGCGTCGACGACGTCGTTCACCTGGTCCATCACAACCCGCAGCACAGCCATGCTTCGAGCTTATCCGCGAGCTGCCGGGCGGTTCCTGAGGCGCTCCACAGAGCGCGGGATCAGCTGGTCGGCGTCGGCGACGGCGCTGGATGCAGCGCTGCCTTGACCATCGCGTGGATCGTGTTCCAGTCCGGTTCGAGCTCGTCGACGCCGTTCGCCGGGGTGAGATCGATCGTGGTGAGCTTCTGCTGCTTCGCCTTCACCATGAGGTCGAAGAACTCCGGCAGCTTGTCCTGCGGCAGATCGGTGTCGACCGCCGACGTGCCTGCTGCGGCGATCTCGTTGAAGTGCGTGAGCACGTTCTGCGGCGTGAACTGCTTCAGCAGCGCATCCTGCAGCTCGCGCTGGCGGCGCATCCGGTCGAAGTCGCTCGTCGTGTACCGGGAGCGCGCATACCACTGGGCGGTGTCGCCGTTCATGTGCTGCTGGCCGGCCTCGATCCACCCGGTCGCCCATTCCTCGGCGTTGTCGGGTCCGCCCCACTCCGGGACGTTGCCCTCGGGCAGCCGCTCCTTGACGTTGATGTCGACGCCGCCGAGCGCATCGATGAGCTTCGCGAAGTCGTTCATGTCGAGGAAGACGTAGTACGGGATCTTGATGCCGAGCACGCCCTCGGCCGCGTCCTTGGTGGCCTCGACCGCGGGACGCGAGCCGTGCTTGGTCGCGTCAGGGTAGAGGGACGGGCCGGTGTGGCAGGTCTCGACCGCGTTGGTGAGCTGGTTGATGCCGCTCCCCCAGCCGCACTCCGCGTCGTCGTGCGCCTGCAGGCCGTCCGGGTAGAGGTCGTGCATCGGACCCGGGGCGAACGGCACGTGCGGCATGTCGCGAGGGATGCCGAAGATCGTGGTCTTGCCGGTCTCGGCGTTGACGGAAACGACGGAGATGCTGTCGTAACGCATCGAGTCGCGTCCCAGCCCGCTGTCGGCGCCCAGCAGCAGCACGTTGTAGTACCCGTCGCTGGGCGGAAGGCTCGGCCCGCCCGATCCGAACAGGGTGCTGATCGCGTTGCGGCTGGATCCGACGATGTTCGCGGCGGACGCGGTCGCGCTGCCGCACAGGCCCAGCACCAGCACGGCCACCAGCGGGATCGCGATCTTCGCGTAGTCCTTGGCGCGCACCAGGCGGACCAGGCGCAGCGTGTCGAAGGTCAGCACGACCCAGAGCCCGATGTACGCGAAGCACAGCACCTGGATGAGGCTCAGCACGAGCCAGCTCACCCAGCCGCCGCCCACCGTGAACCAGAGCAGCGCCTGGTGCCAGAGCAGCGCGGTCAGCGCTCCGACGATCACCAGGGTCCACATCACCAGGGTCGCGCCGAGTCCGAATCGACCGAGCCTGCGGTTGCCCGCCAGAACCTGCGCGGATCCGGGGATCAGCACGTTGAGCACGACCAGCCACCATCCGCGGCGGGTCATCACCTCGGGCGAGCCGAAGTCGGGGTCGCGCATCGGATGGGTGCGGATCAGCCCCGCGCTCTGGGCGGAGACCCCACCGGGTCGGGAGAGGACTTGGGTCACAGGCTGTCCTTCAGCCGCCGGTTCTTCTCCTCGACCTGCGCCTCGAGGTCGCGGGCGTAGGACTCGACGCGGTCGGCGAGGGCCGGATCCGCGGTTCCCAGGATGCGCGCGGCGAGGATGCCCGCGTTGCGCGCACCACCGATCGAAACGGTGGCGACGGGGATGCCGGCGGGCATCTGCACGATCGACAGGAGTGAGTCCATGCCGTCGAGGTAGGCGAGCGGGACGGGCACGCCGACCACGGGCAGCGCCGTGACGGAGGCGAGCATGCCCGGGAGGTGAGCCGCTCCCCCGGCGCCCGCGATGATGACCTTCAGGCCGCGCTCACGCGCCTCGGTGCCGTACCGGTGCAGCTTCTCCGGCGTGCGGTGCGCGGAGACGACCTCGACCTCGTGCGGGATGCCGAACTCGGTCAGCGCCTCGGAGGCGGCGCTCATCACGCGCCAGTCGGAGTCGGATCCCATGACCACGCCGACGAGGGGCGCGGCGGATGCGTGCAGTGTCCCAGTCACCCGTACAGGCTACGGGCGGGGGCTGTGAGAACCCCGCTGCGGCGCGCCCTGGCACCCAGAACGCGCCGGGCTCCGCGGCTCAGGCGAACGCAGCCGCGGCGCCCCGGGCCTCGGCGAGCACAGCGTCGAGATCGGATCCGCTCGCGTTCACGTGACCGACCTTGCGACCGGGGCGCGGCGCCTTGCCGTAGGTGTGCACCTTGGCGTGCGGGCTCGCGGCGAGCGCGGCGGGGACGCGGTCGAGCATGCCCGCGCCCTCGGGACCGCCGAGGATGTTGATCATCACCGACCAGTCCGCGTGCGGGGTCGTCTCCCCGAGCGGCAGATCGGCGACGGCACGCAGATGCTGCTCGAACTGCCCGGTCACCGCGCCGTCCTGGCTCCAGTGGCCGCTGTTGTGCGGGCGCATGGCCAGCTCGTTCACGAGGATCCGGCCGTCCTCGGTCTGGAACAGTTCGACGGCGAGCATGCCGGTCACGTCCAGCCCCTCGGCGATCTCCCGGCCGATCCGGGCCGCCTCGGCCGAGTGCTCCGCGTCGACTCCCGGCGCAGGGGCGATCACCTCGGCGCAGACCCCGCCCTTCTGCACGGTCTCCACGACCGGGTACGACACGGACTCGCCGTTCGGGCGCCGCGCGACCTGCTGAGCGAGCTCGCGCACGAACGGCACGAGCTCCTCGACGAGGAGGGCGTCCCCCTCGGCGAGGGCGGAGAACCAGTCCGCCGCCTCGTCGGCCGCCGACACCACGCGTACGCCCTTGCCGTCATAGCCGCCGCGGGGCGTCTTCACCACGCCGCGACCGCCGTGCGCGTCCAGGAACGCCTGCAGGTCCGCCGTGTCGGCGACGCGCGCCCAGTCGGGCTGGGGCGCCCCGAGCTCGGCGAGGCGGGCGCGCATGTCGAGCTTGTCCTGCGCGAAGCGGAGCGCGTCGGGCCCCGGGTGCACGGCGACGCCGTCGGCGACGAGGGCCCGCAGGACCTCCTGCGGCACGTGCTCATGGTCGAACGTGATCACGTCGACGTCCGCCGCGAACCGGCGCACGGTGTCGAGGTCGCGGTAGTCGCCCACCGCGGTCGCGGCCAGCTGCGCCGACATGCCCTCGTCCTCCGCGAGCACCCGGATGTCGATACCCAGTTCGACCGCCGGGGCGATCATCATCCGCGCCAGCTGTCCGCCGCCGATCACACCCACACGCAACGCCATCGGATCTCCGTTCCTCGGGATCCATTCTTCCGTACCAGGAGAGCCGTCATCGCCGCCGCCGAGAGCGCTGACGTCTCGGGGGTCAAGCGTCAGGCGGTGTAGGGGTTCTGCGCGGCCTGGGCATCGCGGTGCGCGAGGATCTGTCCCACCTCGACCTGGTCGGCGAGGGTCTCCTGCACGAGCGCGACGTTCGGAACGTCACGGAGCCGCAGCGGCGCATCCACGCCGTTCGAGAGCAGGATCGTGCCGGCTCCGGCGAGACGCTGCAGGGGTCCGCGCCGCACCGAGATCGTGTAGCCGCGGGCATGCGACATCTCGGTGCTGTTGCGGGAACCGATCCCGTCCCGCACGATCACCCGCCGGGTCGTGATCGTGACGCGGCGCGAGAGCCAGACGAGGAACGGCGCCACGACGAGCAGCAGCACCAGCGCACCGGCCGCCGCCCACAGCATCCAGTCCTTCGCCCATCCTGCGATCGGTGCCGGGAGATTGCTCGTGAAGTAACCGGTCGCACCCGCCACTGCGATGAGCACGAGCGCCGACCACAGCAGGTGCCGGGCATGCGGGTGGAACCGCGCGATGAGTCGCTCCTCGGCGGGCACGCCGGGCGGCGGCGTCATCGGCCGCCCGCCCAGACCCATCGGTTGCGTCACGCGTCCATTGTGTCCCGCGACACCGGCATCCGCGCGGCCCGCGGTGGGTGTGTCCGGATGCGCGCCCCTCGATCCCGAGCGGAGACGCGAGCAACGTCGTCACACCACGAGGGCGATCGCCACGCCGTCCCAGCCCTTCACACCGACCGTCTGCAGCGCCGTCGCGTCGAAGCGGGGGTCGCGGCCGAGCATCTCGAGCCCTTCGCGTGTGCCGACCACCTTGGAATCGGCGGAGGCCGGATCGATGATGTCGCCGTCGCGGCCGATGTTGTCGACTACGACCACCGATCCCGGGCGCCCCAGGCGCGCAGCCCAGTCCAGGTAGATCGTGTTCGACTCCTTGTCCGCATCGATGAAGATCAGGTCGAACGGCTCGTCGTCCTCGAGCTGCGGCAGCACATCGGCGGCGCGCCCGATGCGGATCTCGACGCGCTCCCCCACGCCCGCGGCGTCGATGCTCGCGCGCGCGACCGCAGCATTGTCCGGCTCCGCCTCGATGGTGACGACGCGTCCGCCGTCGCCCACCGCTTGCGCCATCCAGATCGTGGAGTAGCCGCCGAGCGTGCCGATCTCGAGGACCCGGCGCGCGCCCGCGATCCGCACGAGCAGGTTCAGCAGCTTCCCGCTGACCGGCGCGACCTCGATCTCCGGCATTCCTGCCGCCCGCTGCGCGGTCAGCGCAGCCTCGAGTGCGGGATCGTGACCGACCAGGGTCTCGGACAGAAAGTCGTCAGCAGCGCGCCAGTTCGCGAGGTTCGGTTGAGCCATGCGCCCAGCTTCGTGCCTGAGGAGACCGCGATCAAGACCGATCCGGATCCGATCCTGTCGTCGTGGCCGCGTTCGACCCCTCGACCGGTGGATTGTCAGCGGGTGCTTCCGGGAACGGTGCTGGCATCGCCCGAGGGCGGTCCGCGGCGAGCGCCGGCTGCCGGCGGAACTGGCCGGTCGCGATCAGCACGACGATCACGACCGTGCCGACGATCCAGCCCGCGACCCCGAGGGGCAGAACGAGCGCCGGATCCGGTGCCGATCCCGCTGCGACGAACCAGAGGTACATCGCGGCCGATGCGTTGAAGGCGCCGTGCGCGAACACCGCAGGCCAGATCGACGCGGAGCGCAGCCGCAGCCAGCCGAACAGCACTCCCAGCACGACGCAGCCACCGGTCATCAGCAGCACGCCGCTGGCATCGGTACGGCCGAAGTCGTAGCCGAGCAGGATGATCGGCGCATGCCACAGACCCCAGATCACGCCGCTGACCAGCAGGGACGCCCACGTCCCGAAACGACGCAGCGCCGGGACGAGGAATCCGCGCCAACCGAGCTCCTCGCCGAACGCGGCGACGGCGTTGATCGTGGCGGCCGCGACCGGGATGCTCGCCGCCTGCGCGACGATCAGCACGACGGTCGGAGGCAGCGGGGTGCCGGCGGGCACCGCGGACGTCAGCAGGTGGGTGTAGCCCGAGAAGCCGACGAGATCCACGCGGAGCCAGCCGCACAGGGTCGCAACGATGGTCGACACCAGCACCAGCAGCGGCGGCACCAGCAGACCGACCACCATCATCCAGACGACGCGCTTCGCAGGGCGCAGCGGCCACATTCCGAGGAACCGCAGTCGCTGCCCTTTCGGGACAGGCCGGAACACGAGCAGCACGACCACGACCGCGACCGCGGGCATGTACATCATCACCGACATCAGCGGGAGCGCGTAGGGCGCTCGCAGCCCGTCCCCCAGCCACAGAGGCAGGACCACGAGCCACGCCAGCCCGCAGGCGAGCACGATGTAGGCCGTGATCGCGCCGAGTCCGACACGCACTGAGGCGCCGGCCGAGAACTCCGCCTCGTGGCTCATCGTCCCGGGCTCCCGTCGTCGGCCGCGTCGCCGTCGGGCGGGGTGATCTCGGACGACGCGTCGCGGTCCAGGTAGGCCTGCAGCACGGCGGCGCCGACCGCCGCTCCGTCGACGGTGACGACCAGCGGGCGCTTGCCCCGGCGCTCGACCTCGATCGCGGGACCACGGCGGAGCACGATCCCGGTCCGGCCGTCCAGGCCGAGGCGCCAGCCGAAGCCGCCGAACTCTCCGAACGGGTTGCAGTCCACGGCACGCACCGAGACGACCTCGTCGAGCGGCACGTGCACGCGGGGGAAGCCGATCTGCGACCGCACCGAAAGTCCGTCCGGGCCGACACGCACCCGGAACGACGCGGACGATGCGAAGGCGCCGCCGATGAGGACGAGCGTGAGCACCGGCACCCACATCCGGTCGGTGAACCGGATCGCCATGAACGCGGTGAGACCGACGACGACCACCACGAGCAGGGAGATGAGGATCATCGCCCGGCGAGACAGCGACGCGGTGGCAAGCCACACCACCCGCTCGCCCTGGGTGATCGCGGCGACGTGGGCCGGCTGCAGCGGCGCGGCCGGCGCGGGGCGGATGTGCGGCTGCAGCAGCCAGCCGATGCCGATCAGCACGACGAACGCGCCGAATCCCAGCAGCATGAGGCCGCCGAGGTCGTCGGCGTGCGTCGCATCGGCGAGGCCGCGCTGCGTGCCGACCGCGCCGAGGTTGATCACGGCACTGAGCCCGGAGATGCCCAGAGCCATGCCGACGAGAAGCCTCGCTCCACCGCCCCAGTGGTCGCGCACGCCGATCACGGTCGTGATCGTGAGCGCGGCGGGCAGTGCGAAGCCGAGCAGGATCGTCAGCCAGATGAAGGTGATCGGCGGGCCGAAGCCGTCCACGCCCGACGGGCCCCAATGCGTGGCGGCGGGCGACGGCAGCTCAGGCAGCCACGCGATGACCAATGCGAGCACGACGCCGGAGAGCACGAGCGGCACCACGGCGCCGAGGCAGATCGCGAGCAGTCGTGCCCGCCGCAGGTCGCGCTCCGGGATCGCGGTCACGTCCTGGGCGGCAGGCGTGGAACGTGCATTCATGATGGATCCTCCTCATTCCTGGGCGGCGATCAACGCGGCGAGCGTCGCGGGGCTGATCCCCAGAGCGGCACCGCGACGGACGAGCGCCCCGATGTCCTCGGCGAGGTCGGCGAGGGGCGCGGCGGAGGCGGAGAGCACGGCGCCGCGCCCTCGGCGCAGATCCACGAGCCCCTCGTCGCGCAGCTCCTGATACGCCCGCAGAACGGTGTGCACGTTCACGTCGATGGCTTCGGACAGCTCACGGGCGGCGGGGAGCCGGTCGCCCGGGCGCAGACGCCCGGCGAGCACCTCGGCGCGCACGGAGGCCGCGATCTGCGCGAACAGCGGCTGTGCGCTGTCGACATCGATACGGATCAGCATCCGACCCACCTCCTGTGCACTTATTCTATGTCAACTAGATCAATTGTGGAAGAGGTCCAGTCGATTCCCTTCCTGCGGGGCATGCCGGGAAGACTGGCCGCATGCGCGTCACACCCCGCCGCCTGGCCGTCGGCATGAGCCTGTGGATCCCGAACCTGTTCAGCGGCATCAGGGTGCGCGACTTCAGCACCGATTGGACGCGGGCGACAGTCGAGCTGCACGTGAACGTGTTCACTCGCAACTACGTGAAGACCGCGTTCGGCGGCTCCATGCAGGCGATGACGGATCCGTACTTCTTCATGCTCGTCATGCACCAGCTCGGCCGCGACTACGTGGTGTGGGACACCCGCGGCGAGATCGAATTCGTCAAGCCGGGGCGCGGAGTGCTCACCGCGCGCTTCCATGTGCCGACGGAGCGCGTGGCGGAGATCCGCACGCGCGCCGCCGGCGGTGCGAAGGTGCTCGAGTGGTTCGAGACCGAGATCACGGATGGCTCGGGCGAAATCGTGGCGCGCGTGCGCCGCGAGGTGTACGTGCGGGAGAAGAAGCGCGTCACAGCCGCCAAGGTGTGACGGCGCGCAGGCTCGAGGCCCGCTCGACCAGCGTCGGCGCGAGACGCCGATTGTCCCGAGAACTCGAGGTGCCCGTGACCAGCCCGAGCGCGAGCTCCAGCGCCGTGCGGCCGCTCTCCTCGAACGGCTGCCGCACGGTCGTGAGACCGAGCCCCTCGGCCAGCTCGCCGTCGTCGTAGCCGATCACGGGCAGCCGCTCGCCCTCCGGCACGGAGCGCTGCAGGTCGAGGACGGCGGCAGCGAAACGGTCGTGGTTCGCGACGATGGCAGTGGCTCCGGCGTCCCGCGCGACCTGCAGGATCCGCTGGTCGATCTCGGCGGGCCCGTCCACCGCCGACGGCACCACCGCGACGTGCCGCTGCAGCCCCTCGATGCGCAGCATCCCGGCCGACACATACGCGGGCGAGCGCTGCGGCTCGTGCACGAACAGCGCCGTCCGATGACCGAGCTCGACGAGGTGGCGGCCGATCTGCTCCCCTCCGTCCCGATCGTCGACGAGAACGACGGGGCCGCCGATGTCGCCCTTCGCCGGGACGACGTCCACATAGACGACGGGGATCCTCGCCGCCCTGCTCGCGCGGCGGGCGGCGCCACCGAGCGGCACGCCCATGACGATGAGCCCCGACGCGTCGGTGCGCGCCGGCAGCACATCCAGCAGCGGCTCGTCGGCCGCCGCCGCCGAATCCAGGTCGTACGGGATGATGTCGACCGCGACGTCGCGCGCCCGCCGCAGCATGCCCGAGAGCCGGCGCAAGTAGGACGGGTAGCTCGTGAAGGGGGCGGCGACCGCGATACGGGAGGCGCCCACACGGCGCCCCTGCGTCATCCGGTAGCCGAGCGCGGTGGCGGCCGCGACGATCCGCTCGCGCGTCTCCGGGCGTACCCGGTGCGGCGCGCTCACCGCCAGCGAGACCGTCGAGATGCTCACCCCCGCACGCGCGGCGACGTCGTAGATCGTGACCCTGCCGGGACGTGCGCGCATGGCGGGGATCCCCTCTTCATCGAAGTTCTTCGATTGCTCAGACTAGTCCGCAGCCCGTCGAAGGAGATGACCGATGCCGAGAGGCTCCCGCTACCGCCGCCCGATGCTCGACCGCGCCGTCGCGGTGCATGAGGCGAGGACCGCCGCACTTCTCGCTCCCGAGCCGGGCGATCCCGCAGGACGGCGGCGCGTCGCCGGGGAGAACGACACCGCGGTCAGCGCGGCCCTGGGGATCTCGCCCCTCCACACTGCCACGGCGGAGCACACCGTGCCCGTCGCCGACCACCCCGACGTGCGGGTGCGCGTCTACTGGCCCGGATCCGAGCCGACCCCGCAGGGCACGGGACTCCCGATCCTGGTGTACTTCTACGGCGGCGGGTTCACCATCGCCGGGATCGACTGGGTCTCGTGGGATGCGCGATTCCGCGAGCGGGCGCGCGACACCGGGATCATCATCGTCGCCGCGGACTACGCGCACGCGCCCGAGCAGCGCTTCCCCACCCAGCCCGAGCAATGCTGGAGCGCGTGGGAATGGGCCTACGCGCACGCGGAGGAGCTGGGCGGGTCCCCCGATCGGCTCGCCGTGGGCGGCGCGTCCTCGGGAGGCGACCTGGCCGCGGCGGTGACGCTCATGAACCGCGACCGTGCGGCGCGCCCGATCGCCCTGCAGCTGCTGGAGAACCCGGCGCTCGACCTCACCATCGGGCACGCCGACGCGCGCGGCGTCAGCGCCGCGATGCCGGGCGTCATCGTGCGCAAGGCCGGGCGGATACTGGTGCGTCAGTACGTCGGCGACGACGCGAAGGCGGCGCGCAACCCGTACGCCTCGCCGCTGCTCGCCGACTCCCACGCCGGCCTTCCCCCGGCGCTCATCATCACCTCCGAGCTCGACCCCCTCCGCGGCGACGGCGAGGCGTACGCCAGGGCGCTCTCCGACGCCGGGGTCGACGTCACGGCCGTGCGGTTCGTCGGTCAGACCCACGGCTCCCTCGGTGCGGCCGGCTTCGTCCCGGCCGCCGACGTCGCCCACCGGCTGATCGTGACCGAGCTGCGCCGGCTGCGCGCGGACTCATGAGCACCGCCGACATGCTCGCGCTCGACGCGCCGGTACGGGACTGGCTCCGCCGGATCGACGAGATCGTCGCCGATCTGCCCGAGTACCGCTCCCCCGACCCCGCCGCGCATCGTCGGGCGGCCAGGATCCTGAGCGATCTGCTGGCCGCCGAGTTCACCGATCCGACTCCCGCGGGAGTCGAGGCGGAGGAGCTGCGGCTCGCCGGGGCCGACGGAGCGCTGCGCGCCCGGCGATTCCGCCCGGCCGGCTCGTCCGGCCCCCTCCCTACCATGCTGTGGCTGCACGGCGGCGGCTGGATCTCGGGCACGATCGACGAGCTGCTCAACGAGAGCACGACCGCGGATCGCGCCCTGCGCTCCTGTGTGCAGATCGTGTCTCTCGAGTACCGCCTCGCGCCGGAGTACCCGTACCCCGCCCCCGTCGACGACGCCGTCGCCGCCCTCGCCGACCTGCGCGCGCGGGCAGCGGAGCTGCGCATCGATCCGGACCGTCTCGGCATCGGAGGCAACTCCGCCGGAGCCACGATCGCGGCGTCGGCCGCCCTCAGGGAGAGGGATGCGGGCCGCCGGCTGCACCATCAGGCGCTCGAGGTGCTGCCCGCCTCGTTGCGCCCTCTCGGAAGTCTCTCCAAGCAGCGACGCCGCGCCTCCGGCATGGACGGCGCCGAGCACCTCGCCGAGCTCTACCGCGCCGGCGCACCCCTGGCGGAGTGCTCACCCCTCGACGCCCTCGATCATCGCGGCCTCGCCCCCGCGCTGATCCTCGCCGCCGAGTTCGATCCGCTCCGCGACGGTGCCGTCGCCTACGCCCGGACCCTGGAGGATGCGGAGGTCCCCGTGATCCTCCGCATCGGCGCTGGGCACGTGCACGGCTCCCCGGGACTCACCGCCTGGCAGGGCGCCCGCGACTGGCGCGACGTGTTCGTCGCCGAAGTCGCCGCCGCCTACGCGTCCGAACCCCCGCACCCGCACCCGCACCCGCACCCGACCACCGACCCGAGAGGGAGACGATGATGTCCACCCATGCCGCAGACCCCGTGATCCCCGGGCCGTCCGCGCCCGCGCCCGGCGACGACACCGTGCCCGGGGAACGCCAGACCTGGTGGTTCTGGGCCGCGTTCGTCCTCACGTGGCTCGCAACCGGCATCGCCCAGGGCGTGGCCGGCGTCGCGGTGCCACAGCTCCTCAAGGAGTGGGATCCCGACCAGGCGACGGGAAACCTCAGCATCGTGCTGACCGCAGGCGGCGCGGCGATCCTCGTCACCACCCCGATCTTCGGGCGGCTCAGCGACCGCTCGCTCTCCCGTCTCGGCATCCGTCGCCCTTGGATCGCGGCGGGGGTGCTCATCGCCGCGATCGGCTACCTCCTGCAGGCGTTCGCCACCTCGCTCCTGCTGCTCGGCGCGGGCGCGGTGCTCGTGCTGGTCGGGTGGGGTGCCGTGTCGATGACGATCCACACGCTGTTCGCCGACCAGATCCGCCGCCGCATCCGTGCGATCATGTCCGCCGTGACGGGCGCCGCGACCACCGTGGGCATCTTCGGCGGCGTCGCGCTGGCCGGCGCCGTCGCGGGCACGGGACAGATCGGAATGTTCCTCATCCCCGGCGGCATCGCCGTCGTGCTCGCGATCACCCTCTTCTTCGCGCTGCGCGACCTGCACCGCACGATCCCCGCTGCGCCGCTCGACTGGCGCGGGGTGATCGAGACCTTCTGGCTGAGTCCGCGCCGCTACCCCGACTTCGCGTGGGCCTGGATCTGCCGCTTCTTCATGACCGCCTCCATCGTGTCGGTGACGAGCTACCTCTACCTCACGATCTCCAGCCGCTTCGGCATCGACGACCCGGCGCAGATCGCCGCCGTCCAGACCCAGGCCACGGCGGCGTTCACGATCATGAACCTCGTGCTGGCGTTCGTCTTCGGTGTGATCTCCGACCGCACCGGACGGCGCAAGCCGACCGTCGTGATCGGAGCGCTCACGAGCGCGGTCGGACTCGTCGTCGCCGTCGCGGTGGGCGACGTCTCGTTCTTCCTGATCGGGATCGCGGTCGTCGGCGCCGGACAGGGCGCCTACATCGCCGCCGACGTCGCGCTCATGACGGAATGCCTGCCCTCGACCGAGGACGCGGGAAAGGACCTCGGCATCGTGGCGCTCGCTTACCTGCTGCCGGGCATCCTGGTGCCGGTGTTCGCCTTCTTCGTGACGCGCATCGGCTCGCCCACGGGTGAGAACTTCGTGGCGCTCTACGCGGGTGCGGTCGTGATGGCGCTGTTCGCGGCCTTCGCCGTCACCCGGGTCAAGGCCGTGCGATGACGAGGGACGAGCGGCTTCCCTGGACGGCGCGCGCCGAATACCGCCGGCTGCGCTCGGCTCCCGGGATGCCGCCGCAGACCCATACGGGCGTGCACCGGACCTCCGGCATCGCGGTGCCCGCGGACGACGGCGTCCCGCTGCTCACCGACCACTGGGCCGCGGACGGCGCGGGCCCGCACACGGTGCTCATCCGCACGCCCTACGACCGCAACGGCGTCGCGGCCGTGGCACACTTCCTCGCCGAACGCGGGCATCACGTGGTGGTGCAGAGCTGTCGCGGCACCTTCGGGTCCGGCGGTCGCTTCCGACCTCTGCACGACGAGGTCGCCGACGGACAGGCGACGCTGCGCTGGCTGCGCGCACAGCCGTGGGCGACCGGGCTCGTGCACTCCTGGGGCGGCAGCTACTTCGGAGTGACGCAGTGGGCGTACTGCGACGGAGAGCTCCGGCCCGACGCCATGGGCATCGCGGTGTCGGCTCGGCGCTTCGACGAGGCGATCCTCTACCTCGGTCGCGGCTTCTCGATCGACACTCCACTCGCGTGGGCGTACGCGCTCGGCGTCCAGGAGCGCCGGCTGCCGGCGCGCCTGTGGAGGCTGCTGCGAGCGCGCGGGGCCCTCGCGCGGGGTGCACGCACGGTGCCGCCGTCCGAGGCCGTGCCCGCAGCCCTGGGCGACGACCCGCAGTTCTTCCGCGACTGGGTCGAGCACAGCGACCCCCAAGATTCCTGGTGGGATCCGCTGCACTTCGCCTCCGATCCCGCGACGGTGCCGCCCGTGACGCTGATGGCGGGGTGGCAGGACCTCTTCCTCGTCGGCCAGCTCCACGACCACGCCGCGCTGCAGAGCGCCGGCGTGCGGACGCGCCTGATCCTGGGCGACTGGATCCACGGCGCTCCCGAGATCACCGTGATCGGGGTGTGCGAAGCGCTGCGGGCGCTCGAGGGCGAGCCCGCGGCGGCTCCAGTACGCGTCGAGATCAGCGGGGGCGGCGGCTGGCGGGATCTGGCCGCCTGGCCACCGCCGAGTGCTCCGCATCCGCGGGAACTGACCGCGGACGGCCGTCTCGTCGCGTCGGGGACCGCCCACGAGCCCGGCGCGCTGACGTCCCGTTACGACCCTGCGGATCCCACTCCCGATGCCGGTGGACGCACGCTCAACCCGTTCAGCGCCGGGCGCCGTGACCAGCGCCGTCGCGAGAGCCGCGAGGACGTGCTGCTGTTCACGGGCGAGCCGCTCCCGGGCCCGCTGCTGGTGATGGGCTCGGCGGAGATCGCACTCACGCTCGCCTCCACGAACCCCCAGGTCGACGTCTTCGTGCGCCTGTGCGAGGTCGACGCGCGGGGGACCTCGCGCACCGTCACGGACGGCTACCTACGACTCTCGCCGCAGGCCGCGCTGGGCGAGCCGCGCCACGTCCGCGTCGTTCTCGCACCGATCGCCCACCGCTTCGCCACGGGCAGCCGTCTCCGGGTGCAGGTGTCCTGGGGCGCGCACCCGCTGCATCTGCGCAATCCGGGAACCGCGGATCCGGTGCGCGACCACTCGCGCCTGGTAGCCAGCACTCAGACGCTCTTCCTCGGCGCCGCGACGCCGGCCGTGCTCGTGCTGCCCGTCCCAGACGACACGGCACCCGCCGTTCACGCGGGCGTGCCACGATGACGGGATGCCCCTCGCGCGCCGCCTGAACCTCGCCGATGCCGTCTCGATCGGCCTCGGATCCATGATCGGGGCGGGTGTGTTCACGGTCTGGGGTCCCGCGATCGGCGCCGCAGGATCGGGCCTGCTGATCGCGCTGCTCCTTGCGGGGATCGTGGCCTTCTGCAACGCCACCTCGTCCGCGCAGCTCGCCGCCGTGCACCCGGTCTCGGGCGGCACCTACACGTACGGGCGTGCGGAGCTCGGACCATGGTGGGGCTTCGTCGCCGGATGGTGCTTCGTGATCGGCAAGCTCGCGAGCTGCGCCGCCATGGCGATGACGGTGGCCGCGTACGTGGCTCCGGCAGAGTGGCAGAAGCCGCTCGCGGTCGTGGCGGTCGTCGCCCTGACTGCGGTCACCTGCGTCGGGGTGACCCGCACCGCCCGCCTCACCCAGGTGCTGGTCGCGGTGAGCCTGATCGGGCTGATCGTGGTCCTGGCCGCCGCGGGGACCGCTCTGCCGCATTCCGCGCCCTCGCCCCTTCCGCCCGGCTCCCCCTACGGCGTGCTCCAGGCCGCGGGGCTGCTGTTCTTCGCCTTCGCCGGGTACGCGCGCATCGCGACCATGGGCGAGGAGGTGCAGGACCCGTCGCGCATCATCCCGCGCGCGATCGGCATCGCGCTCGCCGCCGCACTCGTCGTCTACGTGCTCATCGGCGGGGCGGTCATGCTGACGCTCGGCGCCGCGGCCGCGACCTCATCCGCTCCGCTCGCCGACGTCGTGTCCGCCGCCGGCTGGCCCCTCGCAGCGCCCGCCGTGCGGATCGCCGCCGCGACGGCCGCGACCGGCGCTCTGCTCGCACTGCTCTCCGGGGTCGGGCGCACCTCCCTCGCCATGGCGCGGGAGCGCGACCTCCCCCGCTTCCTCGCCGCCGTCGATCCGCGGCACCGGGTCCCGCAACGCGCGCAGCTGGCTGCGGGGGCGGTCGTGGTGGCGGTCGTGCTCGTCGCCGACGTGCGCGGAGCGATCGGCTTCTCTTCGTTCGGCGTGCTGCTGTACTACTTCGTCGCGAACGCCGCCGCACTCCGGCAGGGTGGGGCCGTCCGCCGGTATCCGAAGCCGCTGCAGGTGCTCGGCGCGATCGGCTGCGTGGCATTGGCCGCGTCGCTGCCGCTGTCCTCGGTGCTGATCGGAGCGGCCGTGGTCCTCGTGGGCGTCGGCGTCCGGGCGATCAGGCTCGACCGGGACCGGCGTCGGCGCGATACGCCGACGGCGTGAAGCCCAGCACCGCGCGGAAGTCGTTCGCCAGGTGGGCCTGATCGGCGTAGCCGAGCTCGACGGCGACGGTCGCGAGATCGGTGCCGGGATCGGAGCGGATCCGCTCCGCCGCCTCCTGCAGGCGCCGGCGACGGATCATGGCGGCCGGCGAAAGCCCCACGTGGCGATGCGCCATGCGCTGCAGGGTGCGCACCGAGACGGCGAGACGAGTCGCCGCCTGCTCGGGGGTGCGGATGTCCGGATCCGACATGAGCAGTGCGGCCATCGCGTTCGCGTGCCGGGCCGGCGCTGCGACCTCCCCCACACGCTCGCACAGCCACGCGCACAGCACCGCGACGGCCCGCTCCCGATGCCCCTGCCCCGACGTCATCGCGCGTGCGACCGCCTCCGCCAGACCGGGCGCCGGGTACGCCTGCACCCGGTCGAGAAGCGCCGAGGGCGCCTCGGTCAGCGCCGCGACGGCGGCCGGTCGCAGCAGCGCGCCGACAGCCCACCCCTGGCCGGTCAGCTCACGGGCGCTGGCGCGCGTCGTCGCGCCGGAGAGCACCGTCACCCCATCCTCGACGACCAGGTTCAGCGCGGGGAACGACACCAGCTCCTGCCGCGACGAACCGCCGGGCTCGATGTCCCACTCGGGGATCCAGCACCACTCCACGAGCTCGGCGGCGTCGGCCGGCGGTGGGAGCCGATGGAACTGCGGCAGGCGCGCCGGATACAGCACGCCGCGCGTCGGATCGACCATTCCTTGAGCCTAGAAGGCGTCGCGGACATCCGGTGATGCGGGCGGGTGGGGCCGCCGGCCGAATGTGGCGCGAATCTCCAAGAACCGTCTCCCACGGGCCCCTAGCCTCGTGGTCATGAGCGAAGACACCTCCACCACAGCGACCACCGGCGTCACCGGCGACTACACGACGAACGGCCGCCCGAACTCGGCCACGTCCCTGACCCCGTTCCTGGCCATCCCCGACTCCCGGTCCGCGATCGAGTTCTACCGCGAGATCTTCGGCGCTCGCATCGTCGACATCACCGAGTTCGGCGGCGTGGTCGCGCACGCCGACCTCGACTTCGGTCTCGGTGTGCTGCAGCTGGGCGATCCCAACCCCGAGTACGGGCTCGTCGCGGCCCCCGCCGGCGACGCCGACTGCTACTCGATGGGCCTCTACGTGCCCGACGTCGACACGGTCGTCGAACGCGCGGTGGCAGCCGGTGCGACGGTTCGCGAGGCGCCGTCCACGTTCGTCTCGGGCGACCGCTACGCGAGCATCCGGGATCCGTTCGGCGTCCGCTGGTCGATCATGACGCGGGTCGAGGATCTCTCGGAGTCCGAGAGCGCAGCCCGCGTGGCCGAATGGGCCGCCTCGTTCACCGCGTCGGAGAGCTGAGCGCTCCCCCGACCGCGTTCACCGACGCCTCCTCGGCCGCCGCCGCCACCGCGGGCAGCAGTGCCTCCGCGGTGCGGCGGTAGCCGAGGGCGCTGGGGTGGAACCGATCCAGGCTGAACATCTCCTCGGGCTCGTCGAAGAACATCGGCCCGACCGCGCGCCGCAGATCGACTGCGGTGGCGCCGTGCTCGATGGCGGCCTGCGCCTGCGCCGCGGCCAGCCGCCGTGACATGCGCGAAGCGATCGACCGCAGCGGCTGCGGAACGGCCCGCAGCGCCCCGAGGTCGGGGCAGGTGCCGACCACGACGCTCGCGCCGAGCGCGTGCAGCCAGCCGATCGCGTCCTCGAGGTGCTGCACGGAGAGGGTGACCGGGATCCGGTGGGTCACATCGTTGCCGCCGACGACGATCACCGCGACGTGCGGCAGGTAGTCCGTCTCGAGCGACGCGAGCTGAGCGTCCAGATCCGGCGACTCGGATCCGACGATCGCGACCGTCCGCAGACGCACCGGCCGACGCGTGCGTCGAGCGACGCCCTTGGCGAGCCGTCCACCCAGCGTGTCCTTGCGCCGCTCGGCGCCCAGACCGGCCGCGAGCGAGTCACCGAGCACGAGCAGTTCGAGGGGCTCCCCGGACAGGCCCCGCCGCCAGACGCGGTCCGCGTCGATCGCGTCTTCTCCCAGCGGCTTGCCGATGCGGCGCCGGGCGATGCGCGCCTGGCGCCGCAGCGCCAGTGGCACGGCGACGGCGGATCCGGCGATCGCGAGCCCGGCGGCCCCGAGAAGTCCCACAGGCACGCCTCGGGACCCGGCCCGACGGCGATCAGCAGCGTCCATACGCCGATCAGACCGCATCGACATGAACGGCGCGTGACCGGCCGTGGACGCAGAAGCGACGGGCGCCTCAGGACAGCGGCTTGACCTCGAGCACGTCCGACGCATCGCCCGCGCGCACAGCCGCGAACGCCGTGTACCCGTCGGACGCGGCGCGCTCGAGGAGCGCCTTGAGGTTCTTCGTGCGCCGCTCCAGCCGCACCCTGGCACCGCCCGCGATGAGCGCCGCCTTGTGCGCGACGAGTTCGGCGACGGGCACGTCGGCGTCGTGCACGAGCACCACGGCCTGCGCTGCCGCGTCGGCGGTGGACTCCAGCAGGTCGACGATCCGCTCGAAGCCGATCGAGAAGCCGACGGCCGGAACCTGCTGCCCGAGGAAGCGCCCGATCATGCCGTCGTAGCGGCCGCCGCCGCCCAGCGAGTACGACACCGAGGGGTGTGCGAGCTCCATGATCGTGCCCGTGTAGTAGCCCATGCCGCGCACCAGGAATGGGTCGAACTGCAACGGGATGGGATCGATGCCCTCGGCAGCGGGGCGGGCCGCTGCGACCGCTTCGCCGAGCCCGACCAGGTGCGCGACCAGCTCGTCCGGCACGCCCTCGGGGAGCGCCTTGCGGATCTGCCGTTCGCCGTAAGGGTTGTACTCGAGGGTCTGCGGGCGATGCAGGAACGCCTCGAATGCGTCCACGGCGGCCGCCGTCGCACCGCGCTCGCGCAGCTCCGCGACGATGCCGTCGGTGCCGATCTTGTCGAGCTTGTCGATCGTGATGAGCACCCCCGGACGCTCGTCCTCGGTGAAGCCGAACGCGTCGAGCATCCAGTCCAGCGCGCGACGGTCGTTCACGCGCACCATGCCGCCCGTGAGCCCGAGCGCGTCGATCGTGTCGAGCGAAGCGACGATGAGCTCGGCCTCGGCACGCGCCGAGTCGTCGCCGATGATGTCGATGTCGCACTGCACGAACTGGCGATAGCGGCCCTTCTGCGGCCGCTCGGCACGCCAGACCGGCCCGATCTGGATCGAGCGGAACACCCCGGGCAGCTGACCGCGGTTGGTCGCGTAGAAGCGCGCGAGCGGAACCGTCAGGTCGTAGCGCAGGCCCAGGTCGCTGAGCGCGGCGGGATCCTCCGCGGCCTCGCGGATCCCGGCCGCGTCGAGGCCCCGACGGAGGATGTTGAACGACAGTTTCTCGTTGTCGCCGCCGATCCCGGCATGCAGCCGGTCGTACTCCTCCACGACGGGCGTCTCGATCTCGTCGAAGCCGTGCGCACGGTAGCGCTCGCGGATGACGGAGAGCACGCGCTCACGACGCGCCTTGTCGGCGGGGAGGAAGTCGCGCATCCCGCGCGGAGGATTGACCGTTGCCACGGATCCATTCTTCCAGGTCCGTCAGGCCGGCTCTGATCCCTCCGCGGCCCGCACCTCGTCCTCGAGGATCCTGATGCGCTCGCGCAGTGCGCGCTCGGCATCCCAGCCGTGGGTGCGCGCCGCCACGACGAGAGCCAGCAGCTGCTCGCCGAGCTCGGCCTCCGTGAGCGCCGCAGGCTCAGCCGGAGGCGCAGGCGTCGGGCCGACGATCGCCGGCGGCGCCTCTTCATGCCCGGACGCGGACGGATCCTCGGAGACCTCGACGTGCGCCTTCGCGGCGCGCCCCAGGATCTTCTGCGCCCGGGCGAGCGCGGGCATGCCGGGAGGGATGCCGTCCAGCACGCTGCGGCGCTCGTGCTTCTCGGCAGCCTTGGCGGCGTTCCAGTGCACCAGCACCTCCTCCGGCGTGCGGGCGATCGCGTCGCCGAACACGTGCGGATGGCGCCGGGTCATCTTCTCGGTCAGGGTGCGCGCGACGTCGTCGATGTCGAACGGATCCACCGGATCCTGCGCCGCGATGGCCGCGTGGAACAGCACCTGCCAGAGCAGGTCGCCGAGCTCCTCGCGGAGTTCCACGCGATCCTCGCGCTCCACGGCGTCGATGAGTTCGGCAGATTCCTCCACGAGGTACGGCACGAGTTCGCGATGGGTCATGGCCTGCGACCAGACGCATTTCTCCCGCACCTGCCGCATGACCTCCGCGGCGGCCCGCAGCGGATCCACCCCGGACTCCGGCTCAGCGCTCATCCCAGTCCGCCTCCTCGTCCTCGTCGGGCTCGTCGTCCTCCGCGTCGCCGAGAGCGCGGTGCACCTTCGCGCGCCAGGACACCAGCACGGCCGCGACGAGCAGGGCGACCACGGAGCCGAGGAGCACCGCGAGGATCGCCTGGTCCCGCACCGCGGCATCGCCGGCGAAGGCCAGATTGGCCAGCAGCAGCGAGACCGTGAAGCCGATGCCGCCCAGAGCGCCGGCCGCGAGCAGGTCCGGGAAGCGGATCGCCGGTGGTGCACCTCGCGGGCGGATCGTCTGCGCGACGGCGCCGAATGCGGCGATGCCGATGAGCTTGCCGACCGGCAGCGCCACGAGGATGGCGAAGAACGCCGGCGACAACTCCGCGAGCGGCACCTGCGGGATGACCACGAACGCCGCCACGAACGCGAACAGCGGCAGCACCAGGCCGTTCACCCAGGGCTCGAGCACGTGCCGGGTCGGATCCGCCGCCCGCGGCGCCATGACCAGGCCCAGCATGACGCCCGCGATGGTGGCGTGCACGCCGGAGGCGGCGAACAGCGCCCAGGCCACGAGGCCGACGATCACCATCAGCACGGCGACGACCGGCGTGGCGGGGCCCCGCAGACGCCGGCTCAGCACGGCGAAGACCACGACCGCGAGCAGGCCCAGCCCGAGCAGCAGAAGGTTCAGCCCGTGCGCGAACAGCACGGCGATGAACACGATCCCGACGATGTCGTCGAGGATCGCGAGCGCAAGCAGGAAGGCCCGCACCGCGGAGGGCAGTCCGCGCCCGAACACGGCGAGCACGCCGAGCGCGAACGCGATGTCCGTGGCGGTCGGGATCGGCCAGCCCGTGGAACTCGGATCCGAACCGGCGATGAGCAGATACAGGGCGATCGGCACGAGGATGCCGCCCACGGCGGCGATCGCAGGCTGGATCGCCACGCGCACGCTGTTCAGATCGCCGCGGGTGAGCTCGTACTGCAGCTCCAGCGCCACGACGAAGAAGAAGATCGCGAGCACGCCGTCCGACACCCAGTGCGACGCCGAGAGGTCGAGCGCGGTGCCGGGGATCCCGAGATGCGCGCCGAGGAGTCCTGCGATCGCGTCGTGCGTGGGCAGGTTCGCGAGCACCAGTCCCAGCCCTGCGGTCGCAAGCAGCAGGATCGCGGGGAACTGCGGGGACCTCAGAAGGCGACTCGTGCGGCTCATCACCTCCACCGTATCGCGCACGGCTCAGCCGCGCGGGACCAGATCCCCCCTTCGCCGCCACCGCGGTGCGAGGGGCGGCTGCCGCGGGACGTCACGCGGTCTTCGGGCGCGCCGCGTCGGTTTACGCTCGAACGGTGACCCCCGACACAACCCATACCGAAGCCATCCGCATCGTCGGCAGGTTCGAAGCAGGGCGCGAGCTGCCCGAGGCGATGCGCGCCGACGTGCGCATGCTCGGCGCGCTGCTCGGCCAGGTTCTGCGCGAGTCCGGCGGCGACGACCTGTTCGATGACGTCGAGCGCCTGCGCCAGGCCACGATCGAGGCGTACACCGACGAGTCCGCCGAAGCCTTCGACCGCGCGACCCGCATCGCCGAGGAGTTCTCGGTGCAGCGCGCCGACGAGGTGGCGCGGGCCTTCACCGCCTACTTCCACCTGGTGAACCTCGCCGAGGAGCACCAGCGCGTGCGCGTGCTGCGCGAGCGCGGCGAGGACCCGACCTCCACGGACACGGTCGCCGGAGCCTTCGCGCAGCTGAGCGCCGAGGTCGGCGAGGACGAGGCGCGCCGCCGCCTGGGTGCGCTGCGTTTCCATCCCGTGTTCACGGCGCACCCCACCGAGGCCCGCCGCCGCGCGGTGTCCTCGAGCATCCGGCGGCTCGCCGAGCTACTGAGCGCGCACGACGCCGCAGCCGAGGGCAGCCCCGACGCGCATCGCGCACACCGGCGCATGCTCGAGGAGGTCGACACCCTCTGGCGCACCGCGCCGTTGCGCGCCCAGAAGCCGGCGCCGACCGACGAGGTGCGCACGGTCATGAGCGTCTTCGACGAGACGCTGTTCACCACCGTGCCGCACGTGTACCGCCGCATCGACGACGTGCTGCGCGGCGAGCGGTCCGGATCCTCCGCCCCCATCGTCCCGGCGTTCGTGCGCATCGGCACCTGGGTCGGCGGCGACCGCGACGGCAACCCGTTCGTGACCGCCGCCGTGACCCGCGAGGCCGCGGCGATCGCGGCCGACCACGTGCTGCGCGGACTCGAGCGGGCGATCGAGCGGATCGGCCGCACGCTGACGCTCGATGCCGAGGGCACACCGCCCTCCGCGGCGGCGACGGCGCTGTGGGATGCGCTGCAGGCCGCCCACCCCGACATCGCGGGCGAGGTCGCCACTCGCTCCCCCTCGGAGCCGCATCGCCGGATCCTGCTGCTGCTCGCCCACCGCGTCGCGGTCACGCGCCGCGGAGACGAGGGCGGCTATGCGGATCCCGAGCAGCTGCTCGAGGACCTGCGCACCGTGCAGTCCTCGCTCGACGCGGCCGGCGCGCACCGGCATGCGTTCGGCGGGCTGCAGCACCTCATCTGGCAGGTGGAGACGTACGGCTTCCACCTCGCCGAGCTCGAGGTGCGCCAGCACTCCCAGGTGCACGCACGTGCGCTCGCGGAGCTCGACGCCGCTGCCACCGGATCCGGGTCCCTCAGCGCCGAGACCGAGGAGGTGCTGGCGGTCTTCCGCACCGTCCGGGAGATCCAGCGCACCTACGGGCCGCGCGCGGCGGGGCGCTATGTCGTGTCGTTCACGCAGTCGGGTCAGGACCTCGCGAACGTGCACCGCCTCGCGCAGTACGCGTGCGCCGACGACGGGCCCGTGCTCGACGTGGTGCCGCTGTTCGAGACCTTCGCCGACCTGCAGGCGGCCCCGGGGATTCTCGCCGAGATCGTCGAGCACCCGGCCTTCGCGGCACGGCTGGCGGCGACCGGCCGGCGCCTGGAGGTCATGCTCGGATACTCCGACTCCTCCAAGGACGTCGGCCCGGTGGCCGCGAATCTCGCCCTGTACGAAGCGCAGGCCGAGATCGCCGCCTGGGCGCAGCGCGAGAACATCGAGCTCACCCTGTTCCACGGCCGCGGCGGCGCCCTCGGCCGTGGCGGCGGCCCCGCCAACTCCGCGATCCTGGCGCAGCCGCCGCACTCCGTGGACGGCCGGTTCAAGCTCACCGAGCAGGGCGAGGTCATCTTCGCGCGCTACGGCGAACCCGCGATCGCGATGCGGCACATCGACCAGGTGACGGCAGCGACCCTGCTCGCCTCCTCCCCCGGCGTCGAGCAGCGCAACAGTGCGGCAGCCTCTCGCTTCGCCGACGTCGCGGCCACCATGGACCGCGCCTCGCGCGATCGCTTCTTCTCGCTCGTGAAGGCGGAGGGCTTCGCGCCGTGGTTCGCCACCGTGACGCCGATGGAGGAGATCGGCCTGCTGGCGCTCGGCTCCCGCCCGGCTCGCCGCGGCCTGTCCGTCGAGTCCCTCGAGGATCTCAGGGCGATCCCGTGGGTGTTCGCCTGGACGCAGGCCCGCATCAACCTCGCCGGCTGGTTCGGCCTGGGCACGGCGCTCGAGGCCGTCGGCGACGAGGACCTGCTGCGCACCGCCTACCAGGAGTGGCCGCTGCTGCGCACGATGGTCGACAACGTCGCGATGAGCCTCGCGAAGACGGATCCGCGCATCGCCCGCCGCTACCTCGGTCTCGGCGATCGCGACGACCTGGCCGCGCTCGTGCTGGCGGAGATGGAGCTCACCCGTTCCTGGGTGATCCGCCTCACCGGCGGCGAGCGCCTGCTGGAGAACAAGCCGATCCTGCAGCGGGCGGTCGCGATGCGCAGCCCCTATGTGGATGCGCTCTCGCTCCTGCAGCTGCGGGCGCTGCGCGGCCTGCGCGACGCCGACGAACAGGCTCCCGCGCCGGATCCGGACCTGCAGCGCCTGCTGCTGCTGTCGGTCAGCGGAGTCGCCGCGGGTCTGCAGAACACCGGCTGATCCGGGCCTTTCCTGCGGGGTTCACACGTCCCGGGGCGGCTGGCGAGCCGGGTTAGAGTGAGGAATCTGCCGCATCCGGCTGTCCGCGCACGACACGATCACCCGCGCTCCTCTCCGCATCCCCCTCTGAAAGCATCCCGAGTGACCGATACCATCAGCGACCCCGCACGCACCGACTTCCATCCCCTCTCCCCTCTCTCCCAGCCCGTGTTCGAGGACGTCCTCGCCCTGAACCCGAACGAACCCGAATTCCACCAGGCCGTGCACGAGGTGCTGCACTCCATCGGGCCCGTGCTCGAGCGTCACCCCGAGTACGTCGACGCCGGGGTGCTCGAGCGCCTCGTCGAGCCGGAGCGCCAGGTGATCTTCCGGGTGCCGTGGGTCGACGACGACGGCAGGGTGCGGGTGAACCGCGGATACCGCGTGCAGTACTCCTCCGTGCTGGGTCCGTACAAGGGCGGCCTGCGCTTCCACCCGTCGGTGAACCTCTCGATCATCAAGTTCCTCGGCTTCGAGCAGATCTTCAAGAATGCGCTCACCGGCCAGGGCATCGGCGGGGGCAAGGGCGGTTCGAACTTCGATCCGCACGGCCGCAGCGATGCCGAGATCATGCGGTTCTGCCAGTCCTTCATGAACGAGCTGTATCGCCACCTCGGCGAGCACACCGACGTCCCCGCGGGAGACATCGGTGTGGGCGGGCGCGAGATCGGCTATCTGTTCGGCCAGTACCGCAAGATCACCAACCGGCACGAGTCCGGCATGTTCACCGGCAAGGGCATCGGCTGGGGCGGAGCGCAGGTGCGCACCGAGGCGACCGGCTACGGCGCGGTCTTCTTCGCGCAGGAGATGCTGGCCGTGCACGGTCAGTCGCTCGAGGGCAGGCGCGTGGGCATCTCCGGATCCGGCAACGTCGCGATCTATGCGATCCGGAAGGCCGCGCAGCTGGGGGCCGTCGCCGTGACCGCGTCCGACTCCTCCGGGTACGTCGTCGACGACGCCGGCATCGACGTGGAGCTGCTGCGCCAGATCAAGGAGGTCGAGCGCGGACGCATCGTCGAGTACGCGAGGCGCCGCCCCGGAGCACGCTTCATCGAGGGCGGATCCGTCTGGGAGGTGCCGGTGGACATCGCCGTCCCCTCCGCCACGCAGAACGAACTGGACGGCGCGGGGGCTGCGGCCCTGATCGCGAACGGCGTGCGCGCCGTCTCCGAGGGCGCCAACATGCCGTCGACGCCCGAGGCCATCGCGGCCTTCCAGGACGCGGGCGTGCTGTTCGCCCCCGGCAAGGCGGCGAACGCCGGCGGCGTCGCGACGTCGGCTCTGGAGATGAGCCAGAACGCGGCCCGTCAGCGCTGGGGCTTCGAGCACAGCGAGCAGAAGCTGCGCGACATCATGGCCGACATCCATCGCGCCGCATTCGACGCCGCTGAGCGTTACGGCGTGCCGGGCGACTATGTCGCCGGTGCCAACATCGCGGGCTTCGAGCGGGTCGCCAACGCGATGCTCGCGCAGGGCGTCATCTGACCCCCCGGGAAGTCGAAGCGCCGGCCCGCTTTCGAGCGGGTCGGCGCTTCGCGTCTCGGCAGGATCAGCGCTCTGCGGACCCGGCAGGACCGAGGTTGTCGGCGAGGAACGGGCGCTCCGCACCGCCGTTGCCTGCGGAACGGCTGACCGCCCAGGACCCCAGCGTCCGCAGCGCGTCGGAGGTCCTCTCGTCGGCGGCCGTGTAGGTCACGAGCATGAGGCCGGACTCATCGGGAAGAGTGAGCGTCTCGTAGTCGAGTGACAGGCGCCCGATCTCCGGATGGTCGACGAGCTTGTGACCGTGGGTCTTCACGACCACCTCCTGCCGCGCCCAGGCGCGCACGAAGGCGTCGCTGCCGATCGTGAGTTCGCCGATGAGAGCGGCGATCTCCGGGGCGTCCGGGAGCAGCCCTGCCATGCGGCGCAGATGAGCCGCCGTCTCACGGGCGACCTTCTCCCATTCCGGGTAGTACGCGGGTGCGGTCGGATCCAGGAAGACGTGACGGGCCATGTTCCGCGGCCCGTCGGGGAGCGCGATGAGGGCGTCGCCGAGCAGGTTCGTGCTCAGCACGTCCATGGCCGGCCCCAGCACGAACGCCGGGACCTGGGACATCGCATCGAGCAGCGCGCGCACCCCGGGACGCGCACCGGGAGCAGTCAGGGGCCGGGGCGCCTGCGCCGGCGTGCCCGGTCGCGCGAGCACTCGGAGATGATCGCGCTCGACGTCGTCCAGACTCAGCACGCGCGCGATCGCGTCGAGCACCTGGTCCGACGCCGCCCGCGCCCTGCCCTGCTCCAGACGCACGTAGTAGTCGGGGCTGATCCCCGCGAGGAGCGCGACCTCCTCGCGGCGCAGACCCGCTACGCGTCGCTGACCGCCGGCGGGCAGGCCGCGCTCCTCGGGGGCGATGCGCTCCCGCTTCGCACGCAGGAACTCGCCGATCTCGGATGTCATGGTCCCAGTATCGCCGCCGCGCACCGCGCGAGGGTGGCCCTGTCAGACCCCGGTTCATCGGGACGTTCCCGCTCCCGTGCCGCCCGCGCAGGCTGGTCGTCATGAACACCGAATCCTCTCTCCCCCTTTCCGGACGCACCGCCCTCGTCACCGGCGCCGGCAGCGGCATGGGTGCGGCGGTCGCCGCGCACCTCGCCGCCCTCGGCGCTTCCGTCGCCGCCCTCGGCCGCCGTGAGGACCGCCTCGCAGCCGTCGCCGCCGCCTCCGACACCGCGGGGCGGATCCTCGCGGTTCCCGCCGACATCACCTCAGAGTCCGAGGTCGACGCCGCCGTCGCGCAGATCCACCGCGACCTCGGCCCCGTCGATATCCTCGTCAATGCCGCCGGCGTGATGCTGCCGAACCCCCTCGCGGACGGACGGGCCGACGAGTGGGACCGCATGATCGACACGAACCTCACCGGCCTGCTCCGCGTCACCCGCGCCGTGCTGCCCGATCTTCTGGACGGAACCGGGCCGCGCGACATCGTCAACGTCTCCTCGATCGCCGCGCACGTGGTGTTCCCCGACTACGCCGTCTACGCCGCGACGAAGGCCGCTGTCACCGCCCTGTCCGCCATGCAGCGCACCGAAGTGGCCCGGCGCGGTGTGCGGGTCACCAACGTCGAACCGGGCCTCACCTCCACCGAGCTCGGCACGCACATCGAGAACGAGCGCCTGGGCGCAGAACTCGCCGCCATGTTCGACGCGATCGAGGCGATCTCTGCCGACGACGTCGCCGACCTGGTCGACTTCGTCGTGACCCGCCCCGCGCACGTGAACCTGCGCCAGGTCGTCATCCTGCCGACGCAGCAGGCCTGATCCGGTCCCGTCCGACCCCCCCCGTCTTGCGGGCTCGGACGGGCTCACCAGCCCTCGGCGAGCACCCGGTCCAGCGCCGCCACGACCAGGTCGGCGCTCTGCGTCGTCAGGCACAGCGGGGGCTTGATCTTCAGCACGTTGGAGCGCTCGGAGGTCGTCAGCACGATGACGCCCAGCTCCCGGAGCCGCTCGCAGATCGCAGCGGCCTCGGCCGCGGCCGGCTCCATGCTCTCCCGGTCGCGGACGAGCTCGACCCCGAGATAGAGGCCTTCGCCGTGCACCGGTCCGATGAGCGGATGGCGCTCGGCGAGCGCGCGGAACCCCGCCGCCAGGCGCCGGCCCACGACGCGGGCGTTCTCCTGCAGGCCCTCGGCCTCCATCGCGTCGAGCACCGCGATGCCGACTCGGCAGCTGAGCGGGTTCCCGCCCGCGGATGAGAAGAACTGACCTTGGGCGGACAGTGCGTCGGCCACCCGCTTCGAGGTGATCACCCCGCCGATCGGGAAACCGTTGCCCATCGGCTTCGCGATCGTGATGATGTCCGGTACGACGCCGGACTGCTCGAAGCCCCAGAACGAGGATCCCATCCGGCCGAATCCGACTTGCACCTCATCTGCGATGCACAGCCCGCCCGCGGCGCGTACCCGGGCATAGGCCTCCACGAGGTAGCCGTCCGGGAGCAGAACCCCGCCGGCGTTGCCGAGCACCGACTCGCAGATGAAGCCGGCCGCTGCACGCCCGTCGGCCGCCAGATTGTCGAGGTCGGCCCCCAGATCGGCGGCGTACCGCGATCCCGTCTCCTCGCCGCGGTAGGTGCCGCGGAACCGGTTGGGCACATCGGCCACGTGCACCCAGCCCGGGCGCGTGGCCAGGGCGTCGGGATTGTCATAGGCGCTCGTGGTCACCGCGTCGCTGGCCATGGTCCAGCCGTGATAGGCCTCCCGCAGCGACACCACGGTCGTGCGCCCTGTTGCCGCCTGGGCCAGCCGCAGCGCGAGATCGACCGCCTCGGATCCGCTGTTCACGAGCAGCACGGTGTCCAGAGCGTCCCGGTCGTCGCCGCCCCGGCGCGCCTGAACCGGCAGCAGCGCGAGGAGGCGCTCGCTGTACTCCGCAAGCTCGCGATAGAGGAACCGGGAGTTGGTGTTCAGGATCCGGATCTGCCGGCTCACGGCGTCGGCGACACCGGGGTGGCCATGTCCGAGCCCGGTGACGTTGTTGACCATGTCGACGTAGGCGCGTCCCGTGGTGTCGACGAGGTGGTGCCGCCAGCCGCGCTCGATCTGCGGCGGGCGCTCGTAGTACCGTTCCTGGGCGCTCGCGAAGCTGCGCTCCCGGCGCGCGAGTTCGGCCGGCGCGCCGTCGGACTGCGCGAGCGCGGGCAGGCCGAGCCAGGGGGCCGGATCCGCGCTGAACCGGCGCCAGGCGGGAACCGACTCGGGGTCGACGAGCGCGGCGTCGCCGAGGTCCGGCACCGCCTCAGGAGCATCGCGGCGCAGAATCGAGACCACGACGGCTCGGGCCGTCATGCTGTCCGGGACCCCGCTGATCCCCTGCCCGGCCTCGACCTCGGCGCCGTGGTCGGGCGCGAAGCCGGTGCCGCGGATCTCGCAGACCCAGTCGTCGGCGAAGGCGATCCGCACCGTGCCGTGCGCGGATCCCTCGATCCGCCCGGAGACGGGAGCGGCGAGCAGCGCCTGCCCTCCCGCGGGCAGATGGATCGTGGTCCCGATCGGCCAGGTCGGTGCCGCTTCCGCGCTGTCCACGCGCGTACGGGTGAGCCGGTAGACGCCGTAGGGCATCACGGCAGCCGAGGCCCCGCCCTCGAGTGCGGCTTGGACGAGCACCTGCTCGGCATCGGGTGAGAGCCACACCCCTCCGGACAGGTCCTCGGACTCGACGCCGGGATCGAGGATCGCGATGTCACCGTCGAGCCCGGGCAGGAGCGCCGCGAGCGCGACCGCCGGGGACTCTCGCTGCGAGGCCCCTGGCAGGGGGGTCGCCGCGGGGAACCCCAGCCGCTCGAGAACGAGCTCGACCGCGGTGGTCAGCCCGATGCGGGTGGCGGCGTCGAAGATCGCCTGCTCCCCCGCGATGCGCTCCCGGGCATAGTCGTTGCCGCCGTCGATCTCGAGCTGGCGCCAGCCGCTCGCCACGAGCAACGCGGCGCGCAGCACGATCAGCGGCCAGACCGCGCGCGCCTCCGCCTCGCTGAGCGGCGCGTCGCCGTGGAAGGCCGCGATGGTCTCGAGCACGCGCAGCGGCCGCTCGGGCTCGTGGTGCAGCATCGACGATGCGCAGACCGCGAGCTCCGCGACCCGCCACCCGAGCGCCAGGTCGCCGAGGTCCAGCACCGTGCGCGGGTGCAGCCGGGAATCGGCTCCCCGCTCGCCCATCACGTTGTCATCGGTGAGATCGCCGTGGATCGGCTGCACCGCCAGATCCGCGGCGACGGTTGCGAGCAGACGTTCGGCCTGTGCGATCGCCCTTTCGACCCGAACGCGCAGCTCCGGCTCTCCGATCGACGGCAACAGACGGCGGGCCTCCTCTGCCGCGACCCGCATGTCCCACATCTGCGGACGGTTCAGGCCCGGGTGCGCCAGCTCGGCGAGTGCGTTCGCGGACGCGGCGGCGAGGGATCCGAACTCTCGCAGCACCACCGGCGCGAAGTAGCCGGCGTCGACCATCGCCTCTCCCTCGGCGAAGGCGCTCCGCCGCACCGAGAACCCGCGCCAGCGCTGAGTGAGGGCGCCATCGAGGCCCGGCAATGCAGCGGGCACGGCGACGCCCGCCGCGCGGTAGGCATCCAGCGCGGCATGCTGCGCATCACGCGCGCTGTCGGGGAAGACCGGGTTGTCGACGCGCAGCACGCTGCGAGTGCCGTCCGCCTCGGTGAGCAGGAAGTTCCGGTCCTGGTTGCTGCCGAGTTCGGACGCGGTGGCGATCATGCCCCAGAGCTCGCGCGCGATCGCGACAGCGTCGGAGGTGGTGACATCGGGGCGCACGAGACCCCCGGTCGGCTGTTCGGGCACAGCAGTCCCTTCGTTCGAAGCGCGGGTGGTCTCTCAGAGCACGCGGTCGTCGCTGTGGCGGGCGAGCGAGCGGGCGTAACGCTCGGTCAGCTGGACCATCAGATCGGGCGTCGAGCGATCCACGCCGAACACGTAGCCGGGAAAATCGAGCTCGTGCTGGGCTTCCCAGATCTGCTCATGCTGTTCCGGCGAGAGGATGCGCACCGGATCCCCGACCGCCACCCAGCCGATCGGCACGACGGTCTCCGGCGGCAGGGTCGTGCGCAGGTGCACCACCGCGTTGATCCGCACCTCGCTGCGCTCGCCGATCACCGCGCCGTTGAAGACGCGGGTCCCGGTGGCGAGGAACACCTCTTCGGCGATGGTCGCCCCCGAGATGCTCGCCATCGGCCCCACCAGCACATGGTCGCCGATGTGCACCGGGTTGGCCGCCGTGGCGCGGATGAGTGCGTTCTCCATCACGATGACATGCTCGCCGAGCGTGATCGGACCGCCCTCCGCCGTGATGACGGCGCCGTGCAGCACCTGGCAGTTCTCCCCGATCGTGACGTCGCCGGAGATCACAGCGGACGGCGCCACGACGGCCGTGTCGTGGATGCGGGGCCGAGCCCCGAGGTGCTCGTAGATCATGTGATGAGCGTAGTGCTGCGCCAGCGGATCGTCAGGATCCGACGGGCGGGAGCAGCCCCTTCGCGGCCGCCATCGTGCGGGCGATCAGCAGCGCCGGATCCCTGATCTCCCCCTCGATCAGGAGCCGATCGAGCTCGACGCGCGCCATCCGGGCGAGCTGCACCTTCTCGCTGGGATCGTCCGCCGATGCCTGGCCGGCCCGCACGCCGGGTGCGAAGAAGAGGTGCGTCGCCCAGACGCTCCGTCCGGGGTTGGCGAAGAAGGTGTGCAGCGGGATCAGCTCGGTCGCGATGACGCCGAGCTCTTCCTCGAGCTCGCGTCGCGCCGCCTGTTCCGGCACCTCGCCGAACGCGCCCGCGCCGCCCGGGAGATCCACGATCCAGCGGTCGACCGGGTAGCGGTACTGCCGGGCCAGCAACAGATCGGCGCCGTCCTGCACGAGCACCGCGACCGTGAACGGCACACTGCGGTCGACCTCGAATGTGGTGCGCTCGCCCGTGGGCAGCTGCACCTCGTCGACATCGATGCGCACCTTGCCGCGATGCGTCTCGCGGGTCGAGATCCACCGCCAGCGGGGATCCACGGCAGGCTCGGGACGCGCCCGTGAGCGCCGCGAGGGCTCCGACACCGACGCGGATCCCACGACCCGGACGGGATCCGTCTTCCGCGCCTTGGAGCGTGGACCGCCGAGTTCGTCAGACATCCCGGACACCGCAGGAGGCTCATCCGCACGCAGCGTCTCCTGCCGGCCCTGCATCAGCTGCTCCCGCACGAAGGCACGCCCCTCCGCCGCCGACAGCGCGCGGTCGCGTCGCCGGGGCGTGGTGAGCCCGGCGCTCACGATGCCGTTCCTGCGGCGACGGGTGTCTCGGCCGGTGCCGACGCGGGGAACAGCGCGGTCAGCAGCTGACTCGTCCACTCGACCGGATCCGCCCTGTCTGCGCCGGGCATCGGCACCACGAGCGCCTCTCCCCCGCCGACCAGCTTGGCCTGCGGGTAGAGCCGCTGCAGGCGCACCTTCATCGAGTCCTCGAAACGCGCCGGCGCGACCCGGAGGTTCGACCCCATCGCGACCACGTCGGTGAGCCCGGCGCGCGCGGCGCGACGCCGCAGCCGGGCGATCGCCACGAGGCCCGCGACCTCTGCCGGCGGAGCGCCGTAGCGATCGGTGAGCTCCTCGACCACGTGGTCGATGGCATCGTCCGCCGCCGTCGCCGTCGCCGCACTGGACAGCTTCTGATACGCCTCCAGACGCAGCCGCTCGCTGTCGATGTAGGAGTCGGGGATCCGCGCGTCCACAGGGAGCTCCAGGCGCAGCTCGGCGCCCGTCTCGGTCTCCTCGCCCCGGAAGGTCGCGACGGCCTCGCCGATCATGCGCAGGTACAGGTCGAAGCCGACGCCCGCGATGTGGCCCGCCTGCTCCGCACCCAGCAGGTTGCCGGCGCCGCGCAGCTCGAGGTCCTTGAGCGCGACCTGCATGCCGGATCCGAGGTCGTTGTTCACCGCGATCGTCTGCAGTCTGTCGGCAGCCGTCTCCGACAACGGCTTCATGTCGTCGTACAGGAAGTAGGCGTAGGCCCGCTCCCGCCCGCGCCCCACACGACCGCGCAGCTGGTGCAGCTGGCTGAGGCCGTAGCGATCTGCGCGGTCGATGATGATCGTGTTCGCGTTCGAGATGTCCAGGCCCGTCTCGATGATGGTCGTCGAGACGAGCACGTCGAACTTGCGCTCCCAGAAATCGTCGACCACCTGCTCGAGCTGATGCTCGCCCATCTGCCCGTGCGCGACGGCGATCCGCGCCTCGGGGACGAGCTCGGCGAGCTCGCTCGCGACCCGCTGGATCGACTGCACCCGGTTGTGCACATAGAAGATCTGGCCCTCGCGCAGGATCTCGCGCCGGATCGCCGCGGCGACCTGCTTGTCGCTCTTGGGCCCCACGAACGAGAGGATCGGATGCCGGTCCTCGGGCGGGGTCTGCAGGGTCGACATCTCGCGGATGCCGGTGACCGCCATTTCGAGCGTGCGAGGGATCGGCGTCGCGCTCATCGCCAGGATGTCGACGTTGGTCTTCATCTTCTTGAGCGCGTCCTTGTGCTCGACGCCGAAACGCTGCTCCTCGTCGATGATCATGAGGCCCAGATCCTTGAACATCACCTGGTCGGTGAGGATCCGATGCGTGCCGATCACCATGTCGACGGATCCCTCCAGCAGGCCGTCGAGCGTGAGGCGCGCCTCCTTGTCGGTCTGGAAGCGCGACAGCGGACGCACCTTGACCGGGAAGCCTGCGAAGCGCTCCGTGAACGTCTCGAGGTGCTGCTTGACGAGCAGCGTGGTCGGCACGAGCATCGCGACCTGCTTGCCGTCCTGGATCGCCTTGAACGCGGCACGCACCGCGACCTCGGTCTTGCCGAAGCCGACGTCGCCGGAGAGCAGCCGATCCATTGGGATGGGCCGCTCCATGTCGGCCTTGATCTCGTCGATGGTCTGCAACTGGTCGGGGGTCTCCGCGAACGGGAACGCCTCCTCCAGCTCGCGCTGCCACGGGGTGTCCTTGGCGAAGGCGTATCCCTTGGCCGCCATCCGCGCCGAGTACAGCTTCACGAGCTCGACGGCGATGTCGCGCACCGCCTTGCGCGCCTTGCCCTTCGCGGCGGCCCAGTCGCTGCCGCCCATCTTCGACAGCTGGGGCGCCTCCCCGCCGACGTACTTGGAGAGCAGGTCGAGCTGATCGGTGGGCACGTACAGCTTGTCGCCCGGGTAGCCGCGCTTGGACGGCGCGTACTCGAGCACGAGATAGTCCCGCGTGGTCTTCACGGCGTTGCGCCCGCCCGACGAGACCTCGCGCTGGGTCATCTCGACGAAGCGCGCGATGCCGTGCGTCTGGTGCACGACGAAGTCGCCCGCCTTGAGCTGCATCGGATCCACGACGTTCTTGCGTCGGGAGGCGAGCTTCTTGACGATGCGGGTGTCGCCGCCGATCGTGCGCCCGTAGAACTCGCTCTCGGTCAGGACCGCGATCTTCGCGCTCGCGACCTGGAAGCCCGACTCGATGGCTCCCGTCACGAGCGTGGCGACGCCCGCGTCGGGAGCGCCCGGGAGGCCGTCGACCACGCGGGCGGCGACGCCGCGGTCGGCGAGAACGTCCCGGGCGCGATCGACGAGGCCGGGCCCCGAGGCCACCAGCACGACCCGCCATCCGTCCGAGACACGGCCGGCGGTGAACTCGATCGCGCCGTCGACGTTGCCATGGAAGGACGGGATCGGCGCCGCGTTCACGCCGTCGGTGCCCTGATCGAACACCGCATCCTCGGCGCCGGCGTCGAACGCGCTCAGCCGCCACCACACGCCTTCGCGGTCGTGCACCGCGGTGCGCAGTTCCGCGATGGAGAGGAAGTCGCCCGTCTGCAGGTCGATCGGCGCCGAGGCGCCCGCGGTCGCAGCGCTCCAGGCGGCATCGAGGAACTCGCGGTTGGTCTCGCCGAGGCTCGCCGCGCGGGCGCCGGACCGCTCCGGGTCCACGAGGGCGACCGCCGCGTGCTCGGGCAGGTAGTCCGTGAGCGGCACCACCGGACCGGCGACGACGGGCAGGAGCGACTCCATCCCCTCGACCGGGATCCCCTCCGCCATCTTCTGCAGCATCCCGGCGATGCCGGGGAAGGCGTCGACGAGAGCACCCGCGCGCTCGCGCACCTCCGCCGTCAGCAGCAGTTCGCGGCTCGCCGGCAGGGAGACGCTCTGCGGCGCCGCGGGCAGGGAGCGCTGATCCGCCACCGAGAAGAGGCGGATCTGGTCCACCTCGTCGCCGAAGAACTCCACGCGCGAGGGATGTTCCGCCGTCGGCGGGAAGACGTCGAGGATGCCGCCGCGCACCGCGAACTCTCCGCGACGGGAGACCATGTCGACACGGGAGTAGGCGCGTTCGACGAGTGAGGCGGCGACGCCGTCGAGATCGTAGCCTCGTCCGCCGACCGTGAGCTCGAGGGGTTCGACGTCGCCGAGCCCCGCGGCGACGGGCTGCAGCGCCGCGCGCACCGAGGCGACGACCACGAGCGGACGCTCCCCCGACCAGACCCGCATCCGGCGCAGCACCTCGAGGCGCCGCCCGACGGTGTCCGGGCTGGGGCTGAGTCGCTCGTGGGGCAGCGTCTCCCACGCGGGGAAGGACAGGATCTCGGCACCGGGAAGGTAAGAGCCGAGGGCCGCGGCGAGGGACTCGGCGCGCCGCCCCGTCGGTGCCACGACGAGCAGCGCCGCAGGCTTGCCCGCGGCGGAGCGGCGCTCGAGGAGCCCCGCGAGCATCGGCGCGTCCATGCCGGCGCTCGCGAGCAGGTCGGCGTCGGTCTGCGCCCAGGTCAGGGCGTCCCGGAATCCGGGCGCCTCCTCTTCCAGAGCGCGGATGATCCCCTGCACAGTCACCGGAAGAGTCTACGTGCCGTCGCCGACACGGGAGACGTCCATCGCCTCTCGTCGTAGGTCCGATGCCGACCCTAGGATGAACGCGTGACCGATCCGCAGCAGCCCGCCCCCGTTCCGCCGCCCGCCGCGCCGGGATATCCGGCGCCGCCGGTCGCACCTCCCGCCTACGGCGCACCGCAGCAGTTCGCGCAGCCCGCTGCCTCCGTCTACCAGGCGCCGCCCGGAGCCTTCTCCGGTCCCGCCGGCGGCTACGCGGGTCCGTACGCTCCGGCGACCCGTCCGGCAGGCGGCTCCAGCCTCGGCCGCGTGGCTCTGCTGCTCGCGCTCCTCGCCACCGTGGTGCTCACGATCGTGGGCGCCGTGCTCGCCTGGCAGGTCGGGCATGGCATCGGCTCTTCGACCGACCTCACCACCCTCGAGAACAGGGTGTCCTCAGACGACTTGTCCATCCTCACCCCCGTACGCGATCTCATCCTGTGGGTCGAGATCACGACCTGGACCGCGACCGCGCTGGGGATCTGGGCGCTCGTACAGGGCATCGTCGCGATCGCCAAGCGGCGCGGACGCGGGCCCGGCATCGCCGCCGTCATCATCGCCGCGCTCGGACCGTTCGTGTACGGCCTCGTGGGCTACATCGTCTTCATCATCGCGCTGGGCGTCGCGGCGACGCAGCGCTGACGCGCGAGCACATCCGCATCGGTCCCGTCGGGGACCGGGCGCGACGCCCCCGAGGCGCACTCCGGGACCGAACGCGACGCCCGAGGCGCAGGCGGATCAGCGCGGCGTGTGATGCTTCTGCTGCGCGGCGAGGAGTCCGTCCTCGACCAGCTGCTCCACGGCGTCCGCCGCGTCGGAGACGAGGACCGGCAGGTTCGACCGCTCAGTCGAGCCGAACGGCGAGAGCACCCAGTCCGCCGGATCCTGACGACCGGGAGGGCGCCCGATGCCCACACGCACCCGCGGGAAGTCGGGCGTGGTCAGCACGCGGGCGACATCGCGGATGCCGTTGTGCCCGCCGTGACCTCCGCCGACCTTGAGCTTGATCGTGTCGAACGGGATGTCCAGCTCGTCGTGCACCAGCACGATCCGCTCGGGTTCGACCGAGTAGAACCGCGCGAGGGCGCCGACCGGCGCACCGGACACGTTCATGAAGCTGTTCGGCTTGGCCAGCACGAGCTTGTCCCCGCCCGGTCGCACCCAGGTCTCCACGACCCTGGCGCCCGCCTTGTGCTCGCGGAAGGCCTCGCCGCGGCGCGACGCGAGCTCGTCGACGACCATCTGCCCGACGTTGTGCCGCGTCGCGGCGTATTTCGCGCCGGGGTTGCCGAGCCCGATCACCAGCCAAGTCTGCGCCATGGATCCATCCTCCCGCAGAGAAAGAAGAAGGGGGCGCGATCGAATCGCGCCCCCTTCTCGGAGTTCTAGAACCTGCGGGTCACTCCGCCGACTCGGACTCGATCGCGTCCGCCTCAAGAGCGTCGCCCTCGGCCTCGCCGAGGGAGTCGGCGACCGCGGCCGCGGAAACGCCGACGATGAGCGTCTCCGGATCGGCCACGAGGGTGACGCCCTTGGGCAGCTTGACGTCGGCGGCGGTGATGTGCGCGCCGTCCTCGAGGCCCTCGACCGAGACCTCGACGTGCTCGGGGATGTGGGTGGCCTCGGCCTCGACCGCGAGGTGCGTGTTCTCGAGGTTCGCGATCGTGCCCGCGAAGGACTCACCGGTCACCACGACGGGGAGGTCGATCGAGACCTTCTCGCCCTTCTTCACGACCAGCAGGTCGATGTGCTCGATGACCTGGTGCACGGGGTCCTTCTGCACGTCCTTGACCAGGGCCAGCTCGGCGCGACCCTCGATGTCGAGCTCGAGCAGCGCGTTGGCGCGGCGGATCAGCAGGCCGACCTGGTGGCCGGGCAGCGCGACGTGCACCGGGTCGGTGCCGTGGCCGTAGATGACGGCCGGGATCTGGCCGGTGGCGCGCAGACGGCGGGCGAAGCCCTTGCCGAAGCTGGTGCGGAGCTCGGCGACAACCTTGTTGTCTTCAGTCATGGTGTTCTCCTTGTTCACGCGCGACTCGGGGCCGCGCGGTGGTCTGGGTGCGTCGTCTCGACACGACGGAAGGAGAGCCAGAGCTCGCCGCGTCGATCACGGATGCGCGCACACGTGCGTCATCCCTCGCCGAGGACCACACCATGCTACCCGAGTTCGGCGCGTTGTTCTGACGGTAGGCTGTACGGCATGACCGATGGTGCATTCCTCTCCGAAGCGCTGGCCTGGCTGATCGGCCTGATGGCCGTCGGCGCGACCGTGCTCTGCTTCGGCGCGTTGTTCTCGCTCGGCCGCTCCGGCTACCGCAAGGACTGACGAACCACACACGAAGAACCGCGCCGCCCCTTCGGACGACGCGGTTCTTCTCGTGTGCGGCCCGAGTCACCCCACGCCGAGGTAGGCCTCCTTGACGGCCGGATCGGCGAGCAGCTCCTTGCCGGTTCCGGTGCGCGTGATCGCCCCGGTCTCCAGCACGAAGGCGCGATGCGCGCGCGCGAGCGCCTGGTTCGCGTTCTGCTCCACCAGCAGCACCGTCGTGCCCTGCGCGTTGATCTCCGTGATGATCTTGAAGATCTGCCGGATGAACTGCGGGGCGAGACCCATCGAGGGCTCGTCCAGCAGCAGCACGCGCGGCTGGGACATCAGCGCACGCCCGATGGCGAGCATCTGCTGCTCGCCTCCGGACATCGTGCCTCCCAGCTGCTTCTTGCGCTCATCCAACCGCGGGAAGAGCGAGAACACGCGCTCGTACGACTCGGCGACGCCCGACTTGCTCTTCAGGCCGAACGTGCCCATGTCGAGGTTCTCCAGCACCGTCATGCCGGGGAAGATTCCTCTGCCCTCGGGCGACTGCGAGATCCCCTTGACGACGCGCAGGTGCGCCTTCATCTTGGTGATGTCCTCGCCATCGAACGTGATGGATCCGGTGGAGGGCTGCAGCAGTCCCGAGATCGTGCGCATGGTCGTGGTCTTGCCTGCACCGTTCGCACCGATCAGCGAGACGATCTCGCCCTCGTCCACCGAGAACGAGATGTCATGGATCGCCTTGATCCGTCCGTAGTGGACCGAGACGTCCTTCAGTTCAAGCAACGTCATCTTCGGGCACTCCCAGGTAGGCGGCGATCACGCGCGGATCGTTGCGGATGGCGGCGGGCAGGTCGTCGGCGATCTTCTTGCCGAACTCCAGCACCACGATGCGGTCGGTGACACCCATCACGAGCTTCATGTCGTGCTCGATGAGCAGCACCGTGTAGCCCTCGTCGCGGATGGACCGGATGAGGGCCATCAGATCCTCCTTCTCGGCCGGGTTGAAGCCGGCGGCCGGCTCGTCCAGGCAGAGGAGCTTCGGATCCGTTCCGAGCGCACGGGCGATCTCGAGGCGTCGCTGGGATCCGTAGGACAGATCCCGTGAGCGCTTCTGCGCATGCTGCGCGATCCCGACGAAGTCGAGCAGGGCCATCGCACGATCGACCGAGCTCTTCTCCTCCCGCACGTGTCTGGGCAGCCGCAGCAGCGCGCCCGGTACCGAGGTGCGGTGCCGCGCGTCCAGCCCGACGACGACGTTCTCCAGAGCCGTCATCTCACCGAAGAGGCGGATGTTCTGGAACGTGCGGGCGAAGCCCAGACGCGTGATCTGGTGCTGCTTGCGTCCCTTGACCGACTGCCCTTCCAGCAGCACGTCGCCGCTGGTGGGCTTGTAGACGCCGGTCATGGCGTTGAAGCACGTCGTCTTGCCGGCGCCGTTCGGTCCGATCAGACCGAGGATCTCGCCGCGCTTGATGTCGAACGACACGTCATCCAGGGCGGTGAGACCGCCGAAGCGGATGGTGAGGTTCTTCACCTCGACCAGCTTCTCGCCGACCTCGACCTCGATCTCGCGCTCGGACTCGGCGCCCTCGACGAGCGGCGGGTCCTCGCCCGGCACGATGTCGGGCTGCGCGCCCTCGGGCATCTCGGCGGACGCCGCGTCCGTCGCGGACTCCTCCGGAGCCGCGTCGGCGGGAACCTGATTCTCGTTCGAATCGGTCATGACGCACCTCCCTCAGTGCTCGGCGTGGACGTTCTCGGCGGTTCCACCCTGGGGGGTTTCGGTGGCGCGATCCACTCGATCGCCTTGCGCGAATACGCCATCAGACGCATCTTGGCCGGGATGAGACCCTGCGAGCGGTAGATCATCAGGATCACCAGGGCGACACCGAAGATGAGGTACTTGTACTCGGCGATCGCCGTGAAGCGCAGCGGGATGTACGCCACGATCGCGCCGCCCAGAATCGCCCCCACCTTGTTGCCCGTACCGCCGAGGACGACGGCAGCGAGGAACAGGATCGAGGTCTGCACGTCGAACTTCTGGTTGTTCACGAAGCCGATCTGACCGGCCATCAGCGCGCCGGAGAGGCCGCCGACGCTCGCGCCGATCGCGAACGCCCACACTTTGTACTTGAAGGTGGGCACGCCCATCGTCTCGGCGGCGTCCTCGTCCTCGCGGATCGCGATGAACGCGCGGCCGACCCGCGAGCGCTCGAGGTTGCCCACCAGCAGCAGCACGATGATGAGGATCGTGATGGTCAGCCAGTACCACGGCACGCCGTTGGAGTTGGAGAAGATCGGCACACCGGAGGCGGTCTCCCCCGGCGGGCGACCGATGTTCTGGAAGCCGACCTGCCCCTTCATCGCCGGGATGATCGTCGCGAGGATCCGCACGATCTCTCCGAAGCCGAGCGTGACGATCGCGAGATAGTCTCCGCGCAGTCGCAGCGTGGGCACGCCCAGGACGACGCCGAAGATCATCGCGACGACCATGGCCGCCGGCAGCGTCCACAGGTACGGGATCTTCAGGTAGGGCGAGTCGGGGCTGGTGAACATCGCAGCGGTGTACTGGCCGACGGCGAAGAACGCGACATAACCGAGGTCGAGCAGACCCGCGTAGCCGACGACGACGTTCAGCCCGACCGCCACGAGCGCGTAGACCGCCATCGAGAACAGCGCGATCGACCAGTTGTTGCCCGGAGACGTGCTGAGCGGGAAGAAGTCCAGGAACGGCAACGCGTAGGCGATTGCGACCACGGGCAGCATCCATGCCCACTGCATGGGACGCGACATCTCATTCCAGCGTTCACGGAGTCCGCGGAACGGACCGCGACGCGGGGTGGCGATCGACTCGGTCTCGATCGTCTCTCGGGCCGACTCGGCCGTGGGCAGCGGGCGGGGCCCGTCGGATGAGGTGCTCATGCCTTGCTCCTTCCGAGCGTGGTGCCCAGGATGCCGGTCGGACGGACCAGCAGCACGAGGACCAGGATGACGAAGGCCACGACGTCGGCCCACTGCGCATCCCCGAGGAGGATCTGTCCGTAGTTGCCGACGACGCCCAGCAGGATGCCGCCGAGCAGCGCTCCGCGGACATTGCCGATGCCGCCGAGGACAGCAGCGGCGAACGCCTTCACGCCGAGGATGAACCCGCCGTTGTAGATGACGCCCGAGGGCACCAGCATCACGTAGAACAGGGCCGCCGCACCGGCGAGCAGGCCGCCGATGACGAACGTGATCACGATGGTGCGCTCCTTCGAGACGCCCATCAGGGTCGCGGTGTCCGGATCTTGCGCGACAGCGCGGATCCCGCGTCCGGTGCGGCTGCGACGGATGAACATGTCGGTGCCGACCATGAGCAGGATCGCGGCGACCACGATGATGATCTGCTGGTTCGTGATGATCGTGCCGAAGACGTCGAAGACGGGCTCCGGGATGAACATCGTCACGGCGGGCTGCGCGTTCGCCCCGCCGATGAACGGCAGGAAGATGAGGTACTGGATCGCGAAGGACACGCCGATCGCGGTGATGAGGAACGCCAGCCTCGGCGCATTGCGTTTGCGCAGCGGTCTATACGCGACGCGTTCCACGAGGAAGGCGGTGACCGCCGAAGCGAGCATGCCGACCACGAGCGCCAGCAGTAGATCCATGATGATCTCGGCCGGGCCGATCGTCGGTGCGCTCGGGCCGAAGCCGAGGGTGGTCAGTGTGACGACCACCCCGTACGCGCCCACGATGAAGACCTCGGAGTGGGCGAAGTTGATCAGGCTGAGCACGCCGTAGACGAGCGTGTAGCCGACCGCGATGAGGCCGTAGACGGCCCCGAAGGTGAGACCGTCGAACGTCGTACTCCAGAAGTTCTGGAAGAGCGCGTTGACGTCGAAATTGATCCAGGAATTGTCCGCGTGCACGACGGACAGGGCGAGAAGATCCAGCATTCAGGTTCGCTTCCACAGGGGGCGCTCGTGGCGCCGGGAGAGAGCAGGGGAAGAAGGCCCCGCGACGCAGCTCATGCGTCGCGGGGCCGGTGGATCACTTGCCGATCTGTCCGACGTAGACGATCTTGCCGCCGTCGACCTTGTAGCCGTAGACCGCGGGGGCCTGCAGCTCACCCGTCGCGTCCCACTTGTAGTGCTTGCTCAGCCCGTCCTTGTCGTAGTTCTTGACCCAGTCCTTGAGGTCGGCGCGGGTCTGCTTGCCCGCGTCGATGCCGGCCAGCAGCACGGTGGTGGCGTCGTAGCCCTCGATGGAGTAGGTGCCGGGAGCCGCGTTGGACGCCGCCTGGTACTGCTTGGCGAAGTCCGTCAGGAGCTCGCCCGGGATGCAGGGGCAGGTGAAGTACGCGTTCTTGGACGCGTCGCCGGCGAGCTTGATGAACTGGTCGTCCTTCACGCCATCGGGGCCGACGAAGGCGCCCTTGTAGCCCTTGGAGACGAGCTGCTGGTCGAACGGCGCACCCTCGGCGTAGTAGCCGGCGTAGTAGACGGCGTCCGGCTTCGCGTTCATGATCTTCGAGATCGTCGCCGAGAAGTCCTTCTGGCCGGTGGTGACCTTGTCCGTGCCCACCAGCGCCGAGCCGAGCGCGTCGCTGGTCGCCGTGCCGAGACCGATGCCGTAGTCGGAGTCGTCCTGCACCAGGTAGACCTTCTTGGCCTTCAGCGTGTCGGTCACGAACTTCGCCGCGGCGGGACCCTGCTGCGAGTCGTTGCCGAGGGCGCGGAAGAAGGTGGTCCAGCCGTTCTTGGTCAGACCGGGGTTGGTCGCCGACGGCGTCAGGTGCACGAGGCCCTGCTGCTCGAAGATGTTGCCGGTCGCCTTGGACTCTCCGGAGAACGGCAGGCCGATGACGCCGACGATGTCGGCCTCGCCGACGGCCTGGGTCACGGGGCCGGTCGCCTTGTCGGGCGTTCCCTCGGTGTCGAACTTCTTGAACTGCACCTGGCAGTCGGGGTTCGCCTTGTTGTGCTGGTCGATCGCGAGCTGCACGCCGTTGAAGATGTTGATGCCGAGCTGGGCGTTCGCGCCCGTCTCCGCACCGATGTAGGCGATCGTGGTCGTCGCTGCGCACTTGCCCTTGCCGTCACCTGCGGGCAGGACGGCGTCCTTCGGGGTGTCGACCGAGGTGACGGCGGGGACGTCGATCCCGCCTCCGCTGGTCGACGTCGGGGTTCCTCCGGCCTTGTTCGCACAACCTGCGAGCAAGAGGAGGGCCGCTGCTGCTGCGACGCCCGCGGTGAGGGCCTTCTTTCGCATCATTTTGTGATTGCCTTCCGATTCGGGTCATCGACCGCTCCTTGCGAACGTCGATGTCATCAAGGGTGTGGTGAGCGTACCTCTTTGCACGCGCTCCGCGAACGACATTAGTCCGACGGCGTCCGGAATTTCGCTCCCCCGCGACGAACGGGTATTCGGATCGTTACATGCTGTTCTCGCGACCGACACATCCACGCGCGCGACGCACGCTCCAGGCGCGCCTCCCCCGAGGAACCCCCGCCGGCGAACGTCATCGACGTCGTCGACGAGGACCCACCGGGTAGCCTGGGAAGCCCACCCACGCTGTCGTCTGGAGTCCCGCGTGTCAGAACACACCGCCCACGCCAACATCGGAGTCGTCGGACTCGCCGTCATGGGCTCGAACCTCGCCCGCAACCTCGCGAGCCGCGAGGGCAACACCGTGGCGATCTTCAACCGCAGCTACGAGAAGACGCAGGGCGTGCTGGACGCGCACCCCGAGGCGGGCTTCATCCCCGCCTCGACCTATCAGGAGTTCGCGGACGCGCTGCAGAAGCCGCGCACCGCGATCATCATGGTCAAGGCCGGTGCCGGCACGGATGCGGTGATCGATGAGCTCGTGAAGGTGTTCGAGCCGGGCGACATCATCGTCGACGGCGGCAACGCGTACTTCCCCGACACGATCCGCCGGGAGAAGGCGGTGCGCGCCACCGGGATCAACTTCGTCGGCGCGGGCATCTCCGGCGGCGAGGAGGGTGCGCTCACCGGCCCGTCGATCATGCCGGGCGGATCCGACGAGTCCTGGGTCACGCTCGGCCCGATCCTGCGCTCCATCGCGGCGATCGCCGAGGGCGAGCCCTGCGTGACGCACGTCGGCCACGACGGCGCAGGGCACTTCGTGAAGATGGTGCACAACGGCATCGAGTATGCCGACATGCAGCTCATCGCCGAGGCCTACGACCTGATCCGCCGTGGCACGGGCAAGACCCCGGCCGAGATCGCGGAGATCTTCGCCGAGTGGAACAAGGGCGAGCTGGAGAGCTATCTGATCGAGATCACCGCCGAGGTGCTCCGCCAGGTCGACGCCGCCACCGGCGCACCGCTCGTGGACATCATCCTCGACCAGGCCGGCGCCAAGGGCACCGGCGCGTGGACCGTGCAGACCGCGCTGTCCCTCGGCGTCCCGGTCTCCGGCATCGCCGAGGCCACCTTCGCGCGCTCGCTGAGCTCGCACCCCGAGCAGCGTGCCGTCGCCGGCGCCCTTCCCGGCCCGGACGAGGAGTTCGTCGTGGCCGACGAGGCCGCGTTCATCGAGGACGTGCGCCTGGCCCTGTACGCATCGAAGATCGTGGCCTACTCGCAGGGCTTCGACGAGATCCGTGCGGGTGCGGCCGAGTACGGCTGGAACATCGACCTCGGCGCGATCTCGAAGATCTGGCGCGGCGGCTGCATCATCCGCGCCCAGTTCCTGAACCGCATCGCCGACGCCTACGCCCAGACCCCGGATCTGCCGGTGCTGATGACCGCACCGTACTTCGCCGAGGCGTTCGCCCGGGCGCAGGGCGCGTGGCGCCGCGTCGTCGTCTCCGCCGCGCAGGCCGGGATCCCCGCGCCCGCGTTCTCCTCGTCGCTGTCGTACTACGACGGGATCCGCGCCGACCGCCTCCCCGCCGCGCTCGTGCAGGGCCAGCGCGACTTCTTCGGCGCGCACACCTACAAGCGCATCGACAAGGAAGGCACCTTCCACACCCAGTGGTCCGGCGACCGCACCGAGATCGAAGCCGTCGACACGCACTGACCTGACCCCGCAGACGAGTCGTCCCCCTCAGCACGGTCCATGGGCCGGGCTCAGGGGGACGACTCGCAGGGAGGGAGGGTCACACCTCGGCCAGGCGGCCGTTCTTGAGTCGCAGGCGTCGGTGCGCGCGCTTCGCCACCGCCGAGTCGTGCGTGACCACGATGAGAGTCAGCCCCTCGGCGCAGAGCGCCTCGAGGAGTACGAGGACCTCGTCCCGCATCTCCTCGTCGAGGTTGCCCGTGGGCTCGTCGGCGAGCAGCACGCGCGGCTTCTTCACGATCGCCCTGGCGATCGCGACGCGCTGCTGCTGTCCACCGCTCAGCTCGCCCGGCAGATGATCGCCGCGGTCAGCCAGGCCCACGTGCGCGAGCGCCTCATCCACGCGAGCACGACGCTCCTCGGCCGGGATCTTGAGCGGCACGAGCGCCATCGCGACGTTCTGGAGCGCCGTGAGCGTGGGGATCAGGTTGAAGCCCTGGAACACGAACCCGATCTCCTCTGCGCGCAGCCTGCCGAGCTCCCGATTCGACGCGGTGGACAGTTCGGTGCCGCCCAGCATCAGCGACCCGCCGGACGGGCGGTCCAGTGCGCCGAGCAGCTGCAGCAGCGTGGATTTCCCTCCGCCGGTGGGGCCCTGGATGGTCACGAACTCGCCCGCCTTGATCTCGGCGGTCGCGCCGGTCAGCGCCTCGACCGTGCGCCCCTTCGTCCGGTAGGTGCGGGTGACGTCGATCAGGCGGTACAGCGCCTGCGGCTCGGTCTCGATCTGGGTGATGCTCATGGTGTCGTCTCTCCTGTTCGGGTTGCTGCTGTCACGCGGCGGATCGGAGCGCTTCGGCCGGGCTCAGCCTCGCGGCCCGCCATCCGCCGATCGCACCGGCGATGAGACCGCCGAGGATCGCCAGACCGACCGCCGCCACGAGGATCCCCACGCTGAGCGGCGCGTGCAGTACGACCGCCTGCGCGGCCTGGCCGAGCCCGCGGAAGCCCTCGCCTCCTCCCGCACCGGGGAACCCTCCGCCCCCGGCACCGGCCGCCGCCTGTCCGGCTCCGGCAGCCCGGGTGCCACCGCCACGCGCGAACCCGGCGGCCGACGCACCGGAGATCGTGGGCTGGACGAGGTTCACGACGAGGATCCCGACGAGTCCGAGCACGAGTCCGGCTGCCCCTCCGATGAGGCCCTGGACCAGCGACTCGCCGGCGACCTGGCGGACGATCCGTCCGTTGGACCAGCCGATCGCCTTGAGCGTGCCGAACTCCCGGGTCCGCCGGGCCACGCCGGAGAGCGTGAACAGCACGGCGAGGAGCACGGCGACCGCGAGCACGATGAGCGACAGCCAGGTGCCGAGCCCCTCGATCATGCCGGCAGCGCTGGCGAGGGATCCGGACACGGTAGAGGCGAGATCCGCCTGCGAGCTCACGGTCGCGGTCGGGAGGGCCTTGGCGAGTGCGGTCTGCACGGTGGCGATGTCGGCCGCGGAGGCCGCCTTGACGTAGACCGTGGACACCACGTCGCCCGTGCCGGCGATCTTCTGGGCGGTGTCGAGCGGCACATAGATGTTCGCCGCGGTGTCCGCCGAATCCGACGACGAGGCCACGATACCGACGATCTTCACCGTGGATCCGCCGACGTCGATCGTGCCGCCGACGCTCAGACTCTTCGACGTGGCGTAGGTGCTGTCCGCCACGGCGACGAGCTGCCCTGCATCGGCGGCATCGAGCGCGCGCCCCGACGAGACCTTCACCGATGAGAGCGGCCCCACGGTCGTCCCTGCGGAGGGGGCCACGCCCAGGACGGAGAAGGAGTTCAGGCCGAAGTTGCCGCCGCCGAACCGCGGCCGCTCGCCGGTGCCGCCCTCGCCTGTCTGCCCGGTGCCGTTCTGCCCGGTGCCGGTCTGACCGGTGCCGCTTCCGCCCTGCGCACCCTGCTGTGCGATCTGCCCGTCGAACGTGAGGTTGGTCAGACTGAGCGCTCCCGTGGCCGCGGCGACACCGTCGGTGCCTGAGATCGTCTTCACTCCGGCCGCATCGATGGTTCCGCGCGCCGGGGAAGCGCGCAGCACCGAGGTCTTCAGCGTGGTGCTGCCGTCGCTCGCCGCGGCGCCGCCGCCCGCCCCGAAGTCGAAGCGCTGCCCGGTGTCGCTGCCGCGCTGGGCGGGCGCACCGGTGACCGTGAGATCGGTGCCCACGCCGTACACCCGCGCAAGCGCCTGCGTCTGCGCGTCGCGCACACCGGCTGCCAGCGCATTGACGACGATGACCAGAGCGATCGCGATCGCGAGCCCCACCGCGACGATCGTCGTCTGCTTCTTCCGCCCGGCCAGTTCCCGGCGCAGATACGTCCCGTACATGCTTCTCCTTCGGTCATGCTCGTGCTGGTGACGCTAGGAGCCGGGTCTGGGGCGGATTGATGGCGGGGCTATGCGCGCGCTAAGCACGCCGAGATCCCGCGGCGGGGCGGCGCGTGGCCGGCACCGGCCGCGCATCTCGGCCGCCGACGACAAACCGAAGCTCATAGACCACTCATAGGAAGTTGAGGAGAATAGATCCCATGAACGATCACGCCACTGAGCTGCGCCGCCCCGATGGCTCTCCCCTGCGGATCCTCGCGGTCGACGACGAGCCGATGCTCACCGACCTCCTCGCCATGGCCCTGCGGATGGAGGGCTGGGAGGTGCGCACCGCCGGATCAGGACTGGAAGCGCTCCAGGTCGCCCGCGACTTCGGCCCCGACGCACTGGTCCTCGACGTCATGATGCCCGATCTGGACGGGCTCGGCGTCCTCAAGCGCCTGCGTGAGCAGGGCAACATGGTGCCGGTCGTCTTCCTCACCGCCAAGGACGCGGTGAGCGATCGGATCGCGGGACTCACGGCCGGCGGCGACGACTACGTCACCAAGCCCTTCAGCCTGGAGGAGGTCGTGGCACGGCTGCGCGCGGTGATCCGCCGCTCCGGCGGCGCGACCACCGACGCCAGCGACTCGATCCTGCAGGTCGGTGACCTCACGCTCAACGAGGACAGCCATGAGGTCGTCCGCGCCGGAGACGAGATCGAGCTCACCGCGACCGAGTTCGAGCTGCTGCGCTTCCTCATGCGCAACGAGCGCCGCGTGCTGTCGAAGGCGCAGATCCTGGATCGGGTGTGGAGCTACGACTTCGGCGGACGCTCGAGCGTCGTCGAGCTCTACATCTCGTACCTGCGCAAGAAGCTGGACGCGGGGCGCGAGGTGGCGCTGATCCACACCGTGCGCGGCGTCGGCTACATGATCAAGGCGCCGCAGCAGTAAACGCCGCAGCAGTAAGCAAGGCACGGCAGCGACAGGACCGACTGCCCCGCGCGTGAAGAAGGCACACCCTCGATGAATCCGTTCCGCACCCGACCCCGTGGTCCGCTGTCCCTGCAGACACGGCTGATGGCGGCGGTGACCGGATTCGTCTCGCTCATCCTCGTGGTGATCGCGATCACGACGAGCGTCGTGCTCGGGAACGTGCTCAACGGCCGGTTGCAGGATGAGCTGGCGACGACCGCGAAGAGCATCGGCGGCATCGCCCGGCAGCCCGCCGTGATCGGCCATTTCGTGCCCGATGCCGCAGACCTCGTGGTCGGGCCGACCGGCGTCCCCAACGGCACGCTCGTCATCGTGGTCTCGCAGAGCGGTTCCGCGACAGGCACGGTGGTCACGTCCGATCGGGTCGCACAGGACCTCACCGCCCTGCAGATCCATCAGGTCGTCACCGCGCTCTCGGAGGGACGCTACGCGGAGGATCTCTCCCAGCTCGGCGACTATCAGTTCGTGCATCAGCCCGTGCCGTCGACGGGCCCCACCCAGTTCGAGGTGATCACGGGCCTGCCCCGCGCGTCGACGGAAGCGCAGATCACGACGCTGTTCTCCATGATCGCGCTCACCACGATCGGTGGACTGATCCTGCTCGCGCTGTCCACCGCGATCACGATCCGGGTCGCCCTGCGGCCTCTGCGCGAGGTCGCCGCGACCGCGAACAGGGTCGCCAACCTGCCGCTGGACCGCGGTGACGTGTCGATCACGGAGCGCGTTCCCGCCGCGGAAGCCGATCCGCGCACCGAGACCGGACTCGTCGGATCCGCGCTGAACACGCTGCTCGACCACGTCGACGCCTCACTCGCGGTGCGTCAGCGCAACGAGGAGCGGATGCGGCAGTTCGTCGCGGACGCGAGCCACGAGCTGCGCACGCCGTTGTCCTCGATCCGCGGGTACTCGGAGCTGTCGCTGCGCGCGCTGTCGAAATCGGATGCGCCGGAGGACCCCGCCACCGCCTCCGCCCACACCGCCCTGGAGCGCATCCAGGCGCAGTCGCTGCGGATGACGAGCCTGGTCGAGGACCTGCTGCTGCTCGCCCGCCTCGAGGAGGGCAGGGAGCTCTCCCTCTCCACCGTCGACCTGTCCCGGCTTGCCATCGAGGGCGTCGAGGATGCCCGGCCCATCGCACCGGACCACGAGTGGGCGATCGACGTGCCCGAGGAAGCTGTCGAGCTCATCGGCGACACCGGGCGACTGCAGCAGGTCGTGACGAACCTCCTCGCGAACGCACGCACGCACACTCCCCCCGGCACACACATCGCGATCGAGGTCGCGGAGGAGGCGTCCGAGGTCGTGCTCCGAGTCCGCGACGACGGCCCCGGCATCGACCCGGCCGTGCGCGACGAGCTGTTCAGCCGCTTCGCGCGGGGCGATCGCTCTCGCAATCGTGCCACCGGCGGATCCGGCCTCGGGCTGTCGATCACGAAGGCGATCGTCGACGGCCACGGCGGAACGATCTCGGTGCAGAGCGAACCCGGCGCCACGGTGTTCACGGTGCGCCTGCCGAAGGTCCCGCAGCCCGCAGCCACCGCCGCAGCGGGCAACCATCAGATCGGGCGCTCCCTCGGCGGACACTGAGCCGAGCCGGCTCCCTCGAACTCGGCGGACACTGCGCGCCGAACAGTTCCGGGCCCGGCCCGGCGGCTCCGAGCTCAGTACCCCGCGAAGGCGTCGATCGTCACGCGACGGGCGCCGCGCAGCGCGGGCGCGAGCTGCGCGATGAGCCGCGGCGGACCGGACACGTAGGCGTGCCGGTGCGCCAGATCCGGTACCAGAGCCTGCAGCAGTGCCGCGTCCAGCCGTGCGCCGCCGGCCCATTCCGCACCTGACGGCAGGGCGCCGGGATCATCGGGGGTGATCACCACGATCCGCGCACCGGATCCGCCGAGTTCGTGCAGGTATGCGCACTCCGCGGCCGAGGAGGCGACGAGAAGGAGCACGACGTCCGTGCGCTGCCGCGCGCCGAGCTGCGCCACGAACGGCGTCACGCCGATGCCGGCGGCGACGAGCAGCACCGGCGTATCGCCGGCGGGCAGCACGAAATCGCCCCACACGCCGGTCACGCTGAGCACGTCGTCCGGCTGCACGGCGGCGAGAGCGCGCTTATAGCTCGAGCCGGGCTGCGCCTCGCGATACGCGATGCGGACGTACGGCAGCTCCGCGGGTGTGGAGACGATGCTGAACTCGCGGCGGGTGCCGCGGCTGTCCGGACGGCGATGCGGCACTTGCAGCTCGAGATACTGCCCTGGCACGAATCGGAACGGGCGCCGCGCCCGGAACGTCAACTCGTGCGCGGTCGGCGTGACCGCGCGTCGACGCACCAGCGAGAGCCGGATCCCGGCACGGGCGACCAGCACTGCCGCAAGGATGTTGCCGACCAGCAGCGCCCGCTCCTGACCGAGCGTGATGATCCCGAGGCTGATCGGCCAGCCGGCGAGCGCTCCCACGACCGTCGCCACCAGCAGCTGCTGCCACCGTCGAGACGGCAGGGTCAGCGGCTCGGAGAGCATGAACGCGCCCAGGAACAGCACTGGCGACTGCAGCAGCACCGACGTCGCCAGGGCTCCGGGCTCGATCGCGAGCCCTGCCGCTGCGGACTGCACCCAGAACCGCGCGGTCGAGACCGCGGCGTACACGACGACGAACAGCAGCACGACGCGGATCCGCTCGGTGCGCCACAGCTCGAGCAGGCCGAGCGCGATCACGGGGATCGCCATGGCCGGAGTGCCGATCCACCAGGCCGAGAAGCCGAGGCCCGTGATCGTGAGCACGGTCGCACCGACCGCCGCCGGATTGAACAGGTGCCTCCCCCGCCAGACCAGCAGGTACTTGGAGGCTGCCGCGATCACGCCCGCCAGCGCGATGCCGCCGATCTGGTCGGGATTCGCGCCCGGCTGCACGACGAACAGCAGGATGAGCGCCGTGATCAAGGACGACTCGACTCGCCGCGGAGCCCGCAACAGCGCCTGCGCGACGGCGTCCGTGGCTGAAGTCGCCAGCATCAGCAGCGCGAGCGTGGCGAGGATGTCGAGCGGCGTGGATGAGATCGCACCGACCGCCGCAAGGGTGACGGCGATCGCGGCGAGCACCAGCAGCGCGTACAGCGTGAGCCGGTACATCGACAGCCGTCCGAGCTGCGCCACCACGCGCTGCCTCGCACCGATCAGCATCGCCGTCACGCGAACACCTCCATCCGGTTCCCCGCCGACCATTCGACCGCTCCAGCCGCGGTCATCCGCACCCATTCCACACCGTGCTGCGCGGCGAACTCGGCACCGCCGTCGAAGAACAGCGCCGTGGCGACCGCATCCGAAACCATCGCCTCGGCGGCGACGGCCCAGGTCGCAGCGTAGGTGCGCACCGGTTCGCCGGTTCGCGCATCCAGCACGTGGTGCAGCCCGCCCTGCTCCCCCGGCCACGCCCGTCTGTTCACCGCGGACCCGCACAGGGCCGCGTCCGCGATCGTGGCGACGCCGATCGCTCGCGTCCCGTCGAACGGATGCTCCAGCCCGACCCTGATCGGCGCCCCGCTCACCCGCATATCGCCACCGGCGTCGGTCAGGCGTTCGACGTGCCCGAGGGATCCGAGCAGATCGTGCACGACGTCGACGATCCGGCCCTTGCCGATCGCGCCGATGTCGATGAGAGCGGGCTCATGGAGGGCGAGCGCGCCGTCGTCCCACGCGAGCCGGTCCGTCCAGTCCGCGGGCGCCGGTCGCGCGCCGCGGTCACGGAACGAGTACGCGGCGTCGTAGCCGCGCGACGCGAGGCTGTCCCCGATGAGGGGCTGGATCGCGCCGGCCGTCGCGAGCGACAGCTCCCGGTACAGATCGAGCATCGCGGCCGCATCCGGTGGTGCCGGCACTTCCTGAGGCTCCTCGGCGAGAGCCGTGACGAGCGAGTCGGCGCGAAACCGCGACCAGGTCTGATCGAAGTCGTCGATCGTCTCGCGCACGGCATCGCGCTCGCCTTCGGGAAGAGGATCCGCAGTGCCGATCTCCCAGATCGTCCCGATCGCGTCGAACCGCCAGATGTCCATCATCGCGCGTCCCCCGCGCGGAGCGGTCGACGGTCCGAGGGCGGGAAGGAGCACACCGCCGGCACGGGCCGCGTGCCCACCCCTAGCCCTTGGCTTCGGTGCGGATGGTCGCCAGCGCCTGGTTGAACCCCTTGCTGGTCAGCGAGGATCCGGAGACCCGGCTGACGGAGATGTCGTCGAGCTTCTTGCCGACGACCTGTGCGGAGATCCCGCCGATGAACTGCGCCTGGTAGTGCTTCGTCTCCGACGCCTGAGGGTCACCGGTGACCTCGACCTTCGTGACCGTGTCCTGGGAGACCGTGATGGCGACGGAGATCTTCTCCACCGTCTCCGGGGTCTGATACGAGCCGTCGGCGGTGTAAGTGCCGTCCTTGTAGGTCGAGCCGGAATCGGCCGAGGCCGCGGTGCTCGTCGCGGACGGTGCAGCGGCCGAACTCGTCTGCGGCGTGGCGGACTCCGTCGTGGTCTCCGCGGAGGACGACTCGGCCGCGCATCCCGCGAGCAGGAGCGTTCCGGCGATGCCGACGAGTGCGGATCCTTGACGTACCGACGGAGAGAGCTTCATGGAATCCAGCTTCCGTAACCCTCCTATGCGTCGCCTTTGAGATGACGCTGTGCCTCGTGAAGCCGATGTCAGGCGGCGCCGTCGAACATGCTCGTGACGGATCCGTCCTCGAAGACCTGACGGATCGCGGTCGCCAGCAGCGGCGCGATCGGCAGGATGCGCAGGCCCGGGAACCGTCGCGACGCGGACAGCGGGATCGTGTCGGTGACGACGACCTCGTCGATCGCGGAGTCCTGCAGGCGCTCGCTGGCCGGATCCGAGAAGATCGCGTGGGTCGCGGCGACGATCACCTTGCGGGCGCCGTTCGCCTTGAGCGCCTGGGCCGCCTTCACGATCGTGCCGCCGGTGTCGATCATGTCGTCCACGAGGAGGCAGGTGCGTCCGTCCACGGTGCCGACGATCTCGTGGACCGAGACCTGGTTGGCGACCATGGGATCACGGCGCTTGTGGATGATCGCGAGCGGGGCGTCGAGGCTGTCCGACCAGGTATCGGCGACGCGCACGCGGCCCATGTCCGGGGAGACGATCGTGAGAGTCGCGCGGTCCTCGGCGGTGAGGCTCTCCTCGAAGTGCTGGAGGAGGACCGGCTTGGCGAAGAGGTGGTCGACGGGTCCGTCGAAGAAGCCCTGGATCTGCGCGGCGTGCAGGTCGACGCTCATGACCCGGTCCGCGCCGGCGACCTTGAGCATGTCGGCGACGAGGCGGGCCGAGATCGGCTCGCGGCCGCGCCCCTTCTTGTCCTGCCGCGCATACGGGTAGTACGGGGCGACGACGGTGATGCGCTTGGCCGACGCGCGCTTGGCGGCGTCGAGCATGATGAGCGTCTCCATGAGCCACTCGTTGATCGGCTCGCCGAACGACTGGATGATGAACAGGTCGCAGCCGCGGATCGACACCTCGAAGCGGGCGTAGAGCTCGCCGGATGCGAAGGTGCGGTGCTCGACCGGCGCGATCTCGGTGCCGAGCGCCGCGGCGACCGCCGAGACCAGCTCGGGGTGCGAGCGACCTCCGGCGACGACGAGTCGCTTCTTGGTCTTGGCGACCAGTCCTGGCGCGATGTCGTTCTCGCGATCCAGCTCGACCGTCGTGTTCTTCTTGCGCCCCATCGGACCCGCCTATTCCGCCGAATCGGCACGCGCCGCGTCTGCGGCGGCCGTGCCTGCCCTGTTCTTCTCGACCCACCCCACGATGTTGCGCTGGGGTGCGACACTCATGGCGAGTGCACCGGCGGGCACGTCCTTGCGGACGACGGCGCCGGCGCCGGTCTTCGCGCCGGCACCCAGCCTAACGGGCGCGACGAGCACCGTGTGCGAGCCGGTGTGCACCTCGTCCCCGATCTCGGTGTGGTGCTTGTGCACGTCGTCGTAGTTCGCCGTGATCGTCGATGCCCCGAGGTTCACGCCGCGGCCGACTGTGGCATCGCCGACGTAGGAGAGATGCGGCACCTTGGAACCGTCGCCGATCTGCACGTTCTTGGTCTCGACATAGGCGCCGATCTTGCCGTCCGCACCGAGCGTGGTGCCCGCGCGCAGGAACGAGAACGGCCCGACGGTCGCGCCGGCGCCGATCACGGCGAGCGTCGCCTCGGAGCGGCGCACGGTCGCGTCCTCCCCGACCTCGGTGCTGACGAGGGTCGTGTCGGGGCCGATGATCGCGCCGCTCGCCACCGTGCTGGCGCGCAGGATGTGCGTGTTCGGCAGGATCGTGACATCGGGAGCCAGCGTCACGTCGTCGTCGATCCAGGTCGTCGCCGGATCCTGGATCGTGACTCCCTCGCGCTGCCAGCGGCGCACGATGCGGTCGTTCAGGGTGCGCGCGGCCTCGGCGAGCTGGATCCGGTCGTTGATGCCGAAGGTCGCGGCCGTGTCGGCGGCGACCTCGACGGCCACCTTCTCATCGCGCTCGCGCAGCAGCCCGATCACCGTGGTCAGATACATCTCGCCCTGCGCGTTGTCGGTGGTGACCTTCGCGAGCTCGGCGCGGAGCAGATCGACACGGAACACGTACACGCCCGCGTTGATCTCCCGCGTGGCCTTCTCCGCCTCGTCGGCGTCCTTCTGCTCCACGATGCGGGCGACGTCGCCGGCGGCGTCGCGGATGATGCGGCCGTAGCCGTTCGGGTCGTCGACGATCGCGCTCAGCACGGTCGCCGCGGCCGCAGCCGCGCGATGCCCGTCGATGAGCCCCTGCAGCGTCGCGGCCTCGAGCAGCGGCACGTCGCCGGAGAGCACGAGCACGTCGCCGTCGAAGCCCGCCGGCAGCGCATCGAGGGCGACCTGCACGGCACGCCCGGTGCCGGGAATGTCGTCCTGGTCGACGATGACCGCCTCGGGATGCTCCGCGGCCAGAGCATCGACCACCTGGTCGCGCTCATGGCGCACGACGACCTCGACCGTGTCCGCTTCCAGCCGCGAGGCGGTGGCGAGCACATGGCCGACCAGCGTGCGTCCGGCGATCGGGTGCAGCACCTTCGGGAGGCGCGACTTCATGCGCGTGCCCTGGCCTGCGGCGAGGACGACGATGGCGAGCGAGTTCTGCGTCATGCTCCGCCGCCAGGATTCGAACCTGGACCCCACAGCTCCAAAGGCTGGGGTGCTGCCGTTACACCACGGCGGACCGCGGTCGCCGGGCGCCCGCTTCTCAATTCTGCCATGCGCCGTCCGCGTGATCCGGCCGGAACCGGTCGGCAACATCCTCGCAACGTCGTTGCGCGACGCTGGGGTGATGACGATCCGCATCGCTCGCGTGCAGGCCGCGACGCCCGACCTCGAGGTGTTCCTGAGCGATCATCTCCGCGACATGCAGGCGACCGCGCCGCCGGAGAGCCGGCATGCGCTGGACATCTCGCGCCTGCTCTCGCCGCGCGTGCGACTGTTCGCCGCGACGATGGACGGAGCGCTCGTCGGCACCGGGGCGCTCGCCGAGCTCGAACCGGGCCACGAGGAGCTGAAGTCCATGCGCACTTCGCCCCGGATGCGCGGTCAGGGTGTCGGATCCGTGATGCTGGCGGCCCTGCTCTGCGACGCGCGCGATCGCGGGATCCGACGCGTGTCGCTGGAGACCGGTGCGAGCGACTTCTTCTGGGCCGCGCATCGGCTGTACACCAAGGCCGGTTTCGACGAGTGCGAACCGTTCGGCTCCTATGTCGAGGATCCGCACAGCATCTTCCTCACGGTGCGGGTCGCACTACGACAGGCCGTGAGCAACCTCTCCGGCCCGTGATAATGGACGGATGAGCATCGGCGATCCATCCGCAGGCGACGAGGTCGACCGGATCGTCGCGGCGTGGAACACGCAGCGGCCCGATCTCGACTTCTCCCCGCTCGAGGTGCTCTCCCGGGTCGATCGGCTCTCGCGGCTGCTCGATCGCGCGCGCCGCGACGTGTTCCGCCGCAGCGATCTGGAGCCGTGGGAATGGGATGTGCTCTCCGCCCTGCGCCGCGCGGGCGCCCCGTTCCAGCTCAGCCCCAAGCAGCTGCTGCAGCAGACCCTCGTCTCGAGCGGCACCATGACGAACCGCATCGACCGTCTCGTGGGTCGCCGTCTCGTGCGCCGCGAGGCGGACCCCGGCGACGGTCGCAGCGTGCAGGTCACCCTCACCGACGACGGCCGGGTTCGGGTGGATGCCGCGATCACGCGTCTGGTGGACGCCGAGGCGACGCTGCTCTCCGCGCTCTCCCGCAGCGATCGCGAGCGGCTCGCGGCTCTCCTGCGCAAGCTCAGTCTGAGCTTCGACGCCTGACCATGATCGCCCCTGCGGCGGTGCATCCCGTCGCAGGGGCGATCGCCTTCGCCGTCAGACCCGCGCGGGCGTCCACTCGGAGACGCTGCTGAGGCGGGCGACCTCCTCGGCGGAGAGATTCAGGCGCCCGCCCGTGAGCAGGTCAGCGACCTGGTCGGCGGTGCGCGCGCTGGCGATCGGCGCGGCCACGGTCGGCTGTGCGCGCAGCCACGCAAGCGCGGTCGCCGCGATCGAGGCGCCGTGCGCATCGCCGATCTCCTCGAGCGCGCCGATGATGCGCAGTCCGTGCTCCGTCGCGTACTTCGCTGCGCCGGCGGCGCGCGGCGAGGACTGTCCCGTCGCGTCGGTCGAACGGTACTTGCCCGTGAGGAACCCGCTCGCGAGCGCGTAGTACGGGATGACGCTCAGCCCGAACTCGGTCGCCAGCGGAAGGATGGTCTCCTCGACCTCGTTGCGATGCACGAGGTTGTAATGCGGCTGCACGGCGACCGGCAGTGCGACGCCGGTCGATCGGGCGATCCGGATCCATTCGCGGATCCGGTCGGCGGAGTAGTTCGACACGGCGATGTTGCGGACCAGGCCGTCCGACACCAGCTGCCCGAAGGCCGCCACGGTCTCCTCGAGCGGCACGCTCTCATCATCGAAATGCGCGTAGTACAGGTCGATCGCGTCCACGCCGAGCCGATCCAGCGAGGCCTCCGCGGCCCGTCGGACGTTCGCCGCCGACAGGCCGCGGAACTGCGGGTGCTGGCTCACCTTCGTCGCGACCACGACGCCCTCCGGGCGGCGCGAGGAGAGCCACTCCCCGATGATGGTCTCGCTCTCCCCGCCGTGGTTGCCCTCCACCCACGCGCTGTACACGTCAGCCGTGTCGATGAAGTCGCCGCCGCCTGCCACGAAGGCATCCAGAACGGCGAAGGACGCGTCGCGATCGGCCGTCCAGCCGAACACGTTGCCGCCCAGGGAGAGCGGGAAGACGGAGAGGTCACTGGATCCGATGCGAGTCATGCTGGACTGAACCCGTCGGCCGCGGAGACTATTTCCATGTGACGCCGGATGACCCGCGCGCGCCCGCGCACCGGCTCCGCGCGCCCTTGCGAGATGCCGCACGGCCTCCGGCGGATCCGCCGCGCCGTTCGTCGATGCCTCCCGTGCGAACTAGGGTGGGACGAATGGCGATGCGCTCCCCCCTGCCCGTCCGCGACGGCGTAGGCGCGACCCGGCTTCGCGTGCCGTCGGAGGGGCCGTGGCCCACCGTCGGAGCCTTCATGGCCGAGCGCTTCTTCCACCTCGACCCGGAGCGGCTGCTCAGCCGCTTCGACCGCGGCGAGATCGTCGCGATCGACGGCTCGGCCCTCACCCGCGACACCGCGCTCGGCGTGCACGACTTCGTCTGGTACTACCGGGAGCCTGCGGTCGAGAAGCACATCCCGTTCGACGTCGAGATCCTGCATCAGGACGCGGATCTGGTCGTCGTGGACAAGCCGCACTTCCTGCCGACCACGCCGGGGGGCAAATACCTGCAGAACTCGGCGCTGGTGCGCCTGCGCAATGCGCTCGGCATTCCCGAGCTCACGCCGATCCACCGCCTGGACCGCGCGACCGCCGGCGTGCTGATGTTCTCCGTGCGACCCGTCACCCGCGGCGCATACCAGCTGCTGTTCGAGAACCGCCGGGTCGAGAAGGTGTACGAGGCCGTCTCCCTCCTGCCCGCGGGGTGGGATCCGCAGGATCCGGCTCTCGACGGATCCACATTCCCGCTCGTGCATCGCAATCACATCGAGAAACTGCGCGGACACGTCCGCGTGCACGTGGATCCGGATCGCGAACCGAACGCGGAGACGCTCGTCGAGCTGCTCGGCTTCGACGACCACGTGCTGCACACCGTGCTGCGCCCGCACTCCGGACGCATGCACCAGCTGCGCGTGCACCTCGCCGAACTCGGCGCCGGAATCCTCCACGACACGTTCTACCCCGAGCTCCTGCCCGAACAGCCGGACGACTTCGACCGCCCGCTGCAGCTGCTCGCGCGGGAGCTGCGCTTCACGGATCCGCTGACCGGGGCCGCGCGAGAATTCCGCACGAGGCGGACGCTGCAGGAGTCGCCGGGTGCAGGGTCCGGAAAGGGTGGGAGACACACGGCGTGAGCTGCTCTCAGAGCCCCGCCGCGCCGCTCCGCCCCGCGCGTCGTCCACGTGGGTGTGTCATCCGCGCAGCAGGTCTGCGACGGCGTCGATCCCCGCATGGATCCCCTCCACCGACGTGTTGCCGAAGCCGAGGACCAGCTGCGCGGGGTGCGCACTGCGATCGGATCGGTAGGTGCTCATCCCGTAGAGTCCGACGCCGCGTTCACGCGCCGCGTCGACGATGCTGCGCTCCTTCGCGGCCGAGGGCAGGTGGGCGACCGCGTGGAAGCCTGCCGCGAGGCCGGTGAGCGCGACGTGCGGAGCTGCCCTGCGGAGTGCGGAGGCAAGGGCGTCGCGGCGCTCGCCATAGAGCGCGCGCATCCGCCGCAGATGCCGGTCGTAGCGACCGGACTCCATCAGCCGCGCCAGAGCGATCTGGTCGATGATGGGCGCACCGCGGTCAGCGGTCTCCTTCGCAGCCGCCACCTCGTCAGCGAGGTGACCCGGCACGACCGCCCAGCCGAGCCGCAGTGCCGGGGCCAGCGACTTGCTCACCGTGCCCAGCGTCACCACGCGGTCCGGCGCGAGGCCCTGCAGGGAGCCGACCGGATCCCGGTCATAGCGGAACTCCGCGTCGTAGTCGTCCTCCACGATGATGGCGTCGTTGCGCACCGCCCACTCGAGCAGCGCCAGACGGCGTTCGGCGGCCAGCACGACGCCCGTCGGCCACTGGTGCGCCGGCGTGAGCACCACCACGCGAGCACCGCTGGATTCCAGCGCCTCGACGTCGATCCCGCGATCGTCCACGCGGACGGGCACAGCCGCCCCTCCGACCGCTTCGGCCGCGCGGGTCACCGTGCCGATCGAGCCGGGATCCTCGACCGCGACGACGGTCAGGCCCCGCAGCGCCAGCGCACGGAAGGTCACAGCGATCCCCTGCGCGAACCCGGCGCAGATGATCACCTGATCCGGGCCTGTGTTCATGCCGCGCACCCGCCGCACGTAGGCCGCGACCACCGTCCGCAGCGCCGGATCTCCGCGCGGGTCACCGTAGTCGAAGGCCGCGTTGGGCGCGGTCCTGGTCGCCTCGCGCAATGCCCATCCCCAGTCGTCACGGGGGAAGGATCCCAGGTCGGGGACGCCGCTCGCGAAATCGGCGAGAAGCGGACGGGAGGGCCGTTCCCGTGGGCCGAGGGCAGGCGCGCCCACGTCGTCCGCCGATCCGAGCCGCAGATCGGCGACGCGAGTCGCCGATCCGGTCTGTGCGACCAGGTACCCCTCCGAGCGCAGCTGCTCGTAGCAATCCTGCACCGTGCCCCGGGCCACCCCGAGGCTCCGCGCCAGGTCGCGCGACGACGGCAGCCTCTCGCCGGCGCCGAGCCGGCCGCTCTGGATCGCCGTGCGCAGCTGCGTCTGGAGCTGCACGCGCAATGGCTCCGCCGACTCCCGGTTCACGAGGAGCAGGAGCTCTGGACTGGAATTGGACCACGCCACTGCCATGGCAATGGATCTTACTGCTGAGCCACCTGGTTTCTAGTGTCGAAGGCATGACCACGATGACCGCCTCCGCCCCCGCCCCGCGGATCCGCCGGACCCGGTTGCTGACCCGTCCGCTGCTCCTTCGCTTCGTGTCCATCGTCGCGTGCTCGGTGGGCTTCTTCCTCCCGCTGGCCGTCGTGCCGCTGCTCGCCGGAGGCTCGTCGCCCCTCTCCGGTGGCCTCGCGAACGGTGCGCTACTGGCAGCGACCGTGGTAGGCGAACTGGCATCCCCGTGGCTCATGCATCGTCTCGGCACGCGCGCCGTCCTGGCCGTCGGTCTCGTACTCCTCGGCGCCCCGACTTTCGTGATGCTGGCTGCGACCACGGTTCCCGTCCTCATCGCGATCGGCGTGATCCGCGGCCTCGGCTTCGCCCTCGCGATCGTCGCCGGAGGGGCGGTCACCGCGGCACTGGTACCTGCCGAGCGGCGCGGGGAGGGGCTCGCGATCGCGGGCCTGGTCAGCGCAGTGCCGTCGCTCGCCGCCCTGCCGCTGGGCGTGTCGCTCACGGCTTTCAGCGGCCCCGCGGTCGTGTTCGTGATCGCCGGAGGCGCACCGCTCCTCGCGATCGCCAGCATCGCCGGCCTTCCCGGACGTGCTCCGCGCGGCGAACGGACGGACGGGCGGCACAATGAGCGGCAGGCGTTCGGCCGTGCGACGCGGGCACCGGGGTCCGGGACGCTCGCGGGTCTGCGCACACCCGCCCTGCTACGCCCCGCGCTGGTCTTCGCCGGGTCAGCCGCGGTCGCGGGCGTCGTCGTCACATGCGTCCCCGGCGCACTGACCGGCGCGGCACTGCCGATGGCTCCCGCACTCCTGCTGATCCAGCCCGCGACCACCGCGGTCGGACGCTGGGTCGCCGGTCGCTACGGAGATCGCCTGGATCACCGCCGCCTGTTCCTGCCGGGTATCGTCCTCTCCGCGCTGGGGATGGCGGCGATGGCCGCCACCTCGAGCGCACCTCTGGTGCTCGCCGGAGGGGCGGTGTTCGGCCTCGGCTTCGGCGCCCTGCAGAACTCCACGATCGCCGCGATGTACGCCAGCGCCGACGCCGCCCAGTACGGCACGGTCAGCGCCCTGTGGAATGCCGGATACGACGGCGGGATGGCCGTCGGCGCGCTCCTGGTCAGCGTGCTCGCCTCGCTCATCGGCTCCGCGCCCGCCTTCCTCGCACTTGCGCTCGCCCTGCCCCTCGTCTTCGCCCTCGTCCGCCGCAGTACCGCGGCGTGACCTCCGACCCCGCAATAACCACCCCACAAGAAGGAGAAACACCATGGGAACCCTGACCGTCGCCATGTTCATGACTCTGGACGGCTTCACCGAGACGCCGGAAGGCCGGCTCATCTCCCCGTCCTGGTCCGACGAGATGCAGCAGCACTGGTCCGGCGCCAACGCGCATGAAGGCCAGCTCCTCCTCTACGGGCGCACGGCGTTCGAGTTCAACGCCGGGTACTGGCCGACCGCGGATGCCGAGGGCAACGCGGAGGACTACCGCGCCTTCGCCCGGACGATGAACGCGCTCCCGAAGGTCGTCCTCTCCGACACCCTGGAGAGCGTCGGCTGGAACGCCACCATCGAGCGCGGCCCGATCGCCGACGCCGTCACGCGCATCAAGCAGCGCCACGACGGTGAGATCGTCGCTGTCGGCGGAGTCTCGATCGCGGCGGCGCTGGTCGCCACAGGTCTCGTCGACCACTACCGGCTGCTGCTCATGCCGCGCATCGCAGGAGCGGGCCGCTCGATCTTCGGATCCGGAGGTCCGGGAGCGGGCCTCCGCCTGGTGTCATCGCGGACTCTCGACACGGGCGCTCTCCTGCTGGACTACACCGCCGTGGGAGCGACCCCGCGCGCCTGAGTCCCATCGACGCTCCGGCGACTCCCGGAACACGGTCGGGAGCGTTCTGTGCGGTGTTACAGCACTTGTGACAGGAACCGCTGCAGTCTGCCGCTCTCCGGCGCGTCGAAGATCCGCTCCGGAGCACCGGCCTCGACGACGCTGCCACGGTCCATGAAAAGCACCTGCTGCGACACGGAACGGGCGAAGCCCATCTCGTGAGTGACGACGAGCATCGTCATGCCCTCGGCCGCGAGATCGGCCATCGTCGCGAGCACGCCCTTGACGAGCTCAGGATCGAGCGCCGAGGTCGACTCGTCGAACAGCATGACCTCGGGATCCATCGCCAGCGCACGAGCGATCGCGACCCGCTGCTGCTGGCCGCCGCTCAGGTGCGAGGGACGCACATCAGCCTTGTGCGCGAGGCCGACCCGGTCGAGTTCCTGCAGGGCTCTCTGCGCGGCCTCGTCCTTCGACAGGCCTTTGAGCTTGATCAGGCCGAGCGTGATGTTCTCCCGAACCGTCTTGTGCGGGAACAGGTTGAAGTGCTGGAAGACCATGCCGACCCGCTGACGCAGGCGGTCAGGGTTGTCGCTGAGCACCGAGCGCCCATCGAGCAGCACGTCGCCGGAGTCGGGTTCGACCAGCCGGTTCACGGTGCGCAGCAGCGTCGACTTGCCGGATCCGGAGGGCCCGATGACGCAGGCCACCGTTCCGGCCGGAACATCGAGGTCGACGCCGCGCAGCACCTGGTTGCTGCCGAAGGCGAGGCGGATGCCGCTGGTCGCGACGCTCACGCCGTGGTTGTGCGCCGGGGCGGTCTCGCTGCTCACAGCGCCTCCTCTTCCTTGGCGATGGTGATCGGGGCTCCGGCGGCGATCACGATCTCCGCGTCGAAGTCATCGGCGTCGGGATCCACGGCATCGATCCGGCGCCCCTCGCGCAGGCGCTTGTCGATCGCATTCACCACGTGCGTGAGCGGGATCGTGATCGCCAGGTAGAACAAGCCGGCGAGCACCAGCGCGGACTGGTTGCCCGTGTTGGCTGCCGCGTCCTGACCGATCCGGAACAGCTCGCGCTGGCTCGCGAGCAGGCCCAGGAAGTAGATCAGCGAGGAATCCTTGATCAACGCGATGAACTGGTTCACCAGCGCCGGAAGGACCCGCCGCACGCCCTGGGGGATGATCACGAGCCGCATCGCAGCGGATCCGGAAAAACCGATCGCTCGGGCTGCCTCGGTCTGCCCCTTGTCCACGCTCTGGATCCCCGAGCGGAAGATCTCGCCGATGTACGCGCTTGCGATGAGCCCGAGTGCGAGAATCCCGAAGGGGTACGGGTTCGGGCCCCAGACGAGCATCCCGAGCGGCGCGAACCCGACTCCGATGAGGAGGATCGTCACCGCGGCCGGCAGGCCCCGCAGCACGTCGGTGTAGACCCGTGCAGGCCAGCGCAGCCAGCGGTGACGGGACAGGCCCGCCACCGCCAGCAGCATGCCGAGGACCGTGCCGAGCACGCCGGAGGACACCGCAAGGATCAGGGTGTTCGGCAGACCGACCGTAAGCAGGTCCGGGAAGGCCTTGGCCATCGCGTCGAAGTCGAAGAACGTCGACCAGATTGTGTTCAGTGCGTCCACGCCTGCTCCGCCCTCGTGCTGTGCATCAGGTACCGCTCACATCCGCGATGCGGATCCGATCACTTGCCGCTGCCGGGAACGAAGCCGGTAGGGATCTCGCGACCCGGGTAGTACTGGTCGACGAGCTTCTTCCACGTGCCGTCGGCGATGACCTCGTCGAGGCCCTTGTTCAGCGCCTCGCGCAGCTTGTCGTTGCCCGGCGCGACGGCGTACGCCATGCCGTTCTCGCTGAGCTTCTTCGCCGCGGCGATGACCTTGCCACCCGACTCGGATGCCGTCTTCTCCCCGATCTCGGCGGGTGAGATCCAGGCGTCGGCGGTGCCGCTCTTCAGCTGGTTGAGGGCGCCGTTGTAGTCGGGCACCCGCACCGGGTCGAGGCCGTTGTGCGTCGCGTAGTCGTCCTGCACGGTGCCCTGCACGACGGCGACGCGCTTGCCCTTGAGCTGGTCGAACGAGGTGATCGACGACCCGGCGGGCACCTCGAGGCCGAGGTAGCCGAAGTCGTACTTGTTGGTGAAGTCGACCGTCTTCTTGCGAGCATCGGTGATCGTGATCGAGCTGGATCCGACATCGAATTTCTTGGTCTTGACCTGGGCGAGCAGCGAGCTGAACTCGGTACCGACGAACTCGACCTTGAGGTCGAGCTTCTTCGCGATCGCCGTGAGCAGGTCGTTGTCGAAGCCGGTGAACTTGTTGTCCTTCAGGAAGACGTTCGGCGGGGCATCGGTCAGCGTGGCGGTGCGCAGTACGCCTGGCTGAGCCAGGCCGTAGGGGTTGTCGTCCTTGGTGGTGCTGTTCGCCGTGGCGCCGCCGCTGCAGGCGGTGAGAGCGAGCGCCACGGCGGCGACGGAGAGGGTGGCGAGTACGCGGGTGCGCAGAGTCATCGGTTCGAGTCCTTCAAGTCGGGCGGACGGAGCCGCTCGGCGAATACTCCTTCCAACCTAGAAGAGCCCGACGTCAGTTCCGGGCGCGCGCGAAACACAAGGACACGCCAGATCCCATGCGACGCCCGGATCCCGTCAGTCGAAGTCCTCGATCCCCTGCAGCCGCAGCTGCTCGAGGTCGAGGCGTGCGGAGATCCGTCGCACCACGAGATCATCGACCGTCCCCGAACGGCGCAGCCCCAGCAGCACCTCGCGCTTGCGGTCCAGCAGTGCCAGTTTGAGACGCGTGAACTCCTCGTGGCGGACCAGCGGCGAACGCTGCATGAGGTCGACGTCCTCGGACGTCGCGATCATCTGCAGCGTCGCGCCCGCGATGAGGGTACGGCGCGGTGCGGATCCGCTCGCGGCACCCTCATCACCGGCGTCCACCGGCTCCCCGCCGATGCCATCGGATCCGATCCCATCGGACGAGGTGGCCCCGCTCCCGCCCGCCTCCGCTTCCGGCTGGGTCCCCGCCGCGAGCGGGTCGGGCTGGCCGAGCATCTCGTCGAGTGCTTTGACCTCGGCGTCCACGAGGGCCTGCTCCCGCGCGAGGGTGCGCGCGTTCGTGTACTCGAGCATCTGGTACCCCTCGAACCGGATCCGATCGCGCACCTCGTCGCTGACCTCGTGCCGCATGGCCAGATCGTCCAGAGCCGAGAGCGCCGCACCCGAGATCGTGCGTTCCGCGAGCTCGTATTCCTCGACCTCGCCCTGGTCGGCCGGAATCCGCGCCCAGCGCACGATCGCCGGCAGCAGCGTTCCCTGCACCAGCAGGCTCAGCAGGATGACGCCGGCCGTCACGAACACGATCTCGTCTCGGCCGTCCAGCTCTCCGCCGGCCACGGCGCCCGCAGGCACCGAGAGCGCGATCGCGAGCGAGACAGCGCCGCGCATGCCCGCGAACGTGCTCAGCACGCGCGAGCGCGCCCTGACGCCACGGGGCGGACGGGGACCGGTGCGCTGGTAGAACGGCACACTGAGCAGCTGGAACAGATAGCGCACCGCCAGCAGCGCGACCCAGACCACGAGTGTGACGAGCACCAGGCGCCCGATCGCGCCCGCCGAGATCTGGTGCACGACGTACTGCACCTCGAGCCCGATCAGCACGAACAGCGCGCCGTTGAGCAGGAACACCCCGAACGGCCAGGCGGACTCCGCCTGGCGCCGCGACTGCGCCGTGGTCACCGTAGGCGACACGTAGGCGATGATGACGCCGGCGACGACCACGGCGAGCACCCCGGAAGCGCCGATCAGCTCCGCCAGAAGGAACGCGACGAACGGGATCAGCAGCAGCGTGGTGTTGATCACGATCGTGGATGCGATCGCGCGCAGCAGGAAGTACCCGAGCGCCGCGACCGCCATGCCGGCCGCGATGCCGCCCACGTAGGAGACGACGACCGACCACGTCACGCTGAGCGGCGTGATGTGCCCGCCGACCGCGAGCGAGATCCCGATCGCGTACAGCACGAGCGCCGTGCCGTCGTTGGTGAGGCTCTCGGCCTTGAGCTTCATGAACATGCGCCGCGGCAGCAGCCGGCCGAGGGCCGCGACGGCCGTGGCGTCGGGTGGCGCGACCGCCGCGCCCAGGATCAGTGCGGTCTCCCAAGGCAGCCCGAACAGCAGTCCGATCCCCGCGACGGCGAAGGCGGAGGCCACCACGAGCAGCGTGCTCATCGGCAGGATGTAGCGGAAGTCGCGACGGATCGCACGCAGCGAGGGGGTCAGGCTCTCCCAGAACAGCATGACCGGCAGGAACAGCAGCAGTACGGTCTCCGGCGGCAGCTGGATCTCGCGCAGCGCGGGGACGAAGCCGAGCGCGAGGCCGAGGATGACGAGCACGAGCGGCAGCGCGAGGCGCAGTCGCGGTGCGAGCAGTGCGCCGCTGAGGATCGTGAGCCCCAGCAGGACCGTGACTTCGAGACCTTCCATGCGCCGTCTCCTCTCGTCTCGCATGCGGACCGCGAGCACTGTCCGCCCAGAGCACAGCACCGTGCACGACCACGGTATTCCCGGCGTGAGCCCGCCGCCATCGATGTCGCCACATCCACGGCGGCGGGCTGCATCCCCCAGCGCAGTAGACGAACGTCTACGCTCCCCCGTCAGCGAGGCTAGCACGGCCGTGGCCGAGCCGCAGCGGGTGCCCGCCTCAGGATCCGAGCCGATGGAGCACGTCAGCGACGACGGCGGGGGCGTCCGGCACGCCGATCCCGACGAGCGCGGCCTGCACGAAGAGCGGTTCGTGTCGGGGACCGAAGTCCTCGGCGAATCGGATCGACGAGAGGAAGCCGGTCAGCACGACGACGAGGAACTGCGCCGCGTCCTCGACCGCCATCGTCAGGACGTACCCCTCCTTCTCGACCGCGGCCGCGAGCGGAACGCTCAGCAGCTCCGCGACCATCCGTCGGAACGGTGCCGCGCGGGCCGCATCGATGGCGGGATCCTGCACCAGGAGCAGCGCAGCGCCCAGCACCGGATCGGCCTGCGCGGCCGCGGCGATCCCGCCGATCACGAAGATGCACACGCGGATGGGACTGTCCGGGAACGCGGCCTGCGCCGCGGCGAGGACGCCGGGACCGCGCTGCACCGCTTCGGCGATGATCGCCTCGACGAGCGCGTCCTTCGTCGGGAAGTGACGGCTGAACGCACCCTTGGTGAGGCCGATGCGTTCCGCGGTCAGGGAGAGGGAGGCGGCGGTGTATCCGCGCCGCACGATCTCCTCTGCCGCAGCGGCGAGGAGCTTCGCGCGCGTCGCGGCCGGCGCGGCTCCGGGGCTCATCGCCACAGACTAGCGAAACGGCGCGCTCGCCGAAGAGGAATCCGGACTCGCTGTCCCCTCGGGATTCAGTCCAGCTGCTCCGTGAGCTCGAACCAGCGCAGCTCCAGCTCCTCGACCTCGGCCTCCTGTGCGGAGATGTCCTTCATCTTCTCGCCGAGGCCGGCGTAGTCGGACTGATCGTGGTCGGCGAGGGCATGCTTGGCCTTGTCGATCTGAGCGGCGAGCTTCTGCATACGTCGTTCGAGCGCCGTCAGCTCCTTCTCCGCAGCGCGGCGATCGGCGCCGCTCAGCGCGGGCTCGGCGGCCGCCGCGGGCTCTGATCCTGCTTCCGGCCCCTTGGGATGACTCTGCTCGAGCGCGCGCAGCCGCAGATACTCGTCCACCCCGCCGGGCAGGTGCCGCAGGCGCCGGTCCAGGATCGCGTACTGCTGATCGGTCACGCGCTCGAGGAAGTAGCGGTCGTGGCTCACGACGAGCAGGGTGCCGGGCCACGAGTCGAGGAGGTCCTCGATCGCGGCCAGCATGTCGGTGTCCATGTCGTTCGTGGGCTCATCGAGGATCATCACGTTGGGCTGGTCCAGCAGCACGAGCAGCAGCTGCAGTCGGCGCTGCTGACCGCCCGAGAGGTCCTTCACGGGCGTGGACAGCTGCGCCGACGAGAAGCCGAGCCTTTCCAGCAGCTGTCCCGGCGTCAACTCGGCGGCTTTGGATCCGGTCCCGAACGTGTAGGTCGTGCGCAGGCGCCCGATCACGACCCGCACCGGCTCGTCCCACACGTCCTGCAGCTCGTCCAGGCGCTGGGTGAGCGTACGCACCTGCACGGTCTTGCCGTGCTTGACCCGGCCGCTCGTGGGCGCCTGGGTTCCGGCGACGAGGCCGAGCAGGGTCGACTTGCCCGCGCCGTTGACGCCGAGGATGCCGGTGCGCTCCCCCGGCGCGATCCGCCACTCGACGTCGCGCAGCACTTCGCGCTCCGGGGTCGATGCGGAGGCGGGGAAGGTGACGCCCGCATCGATGAGATCGACGACGTCCTTGCCGAGCCGCGAGACCGCGAGCGACTGCAACCCGATGCGGTCGCGGATCTCCGGCACGTCGGAGATGAGCTCGTTCGCCGCATCGATGCGGAACTTGGGCTTCGACGTGCGCGCGGGGGCGCCGCGGCGCAGCCAGGCGAGCTCCTTGCGCGCGAGGTTCTGCCGCTTCGCCTCGGTCGCCGCCGACATCCGGTCGCGCTCGACGCGCTGCAGGATGTACGCCGCGTAGCCGCCCTCGAAGGGCTCGACGATCCGGTCATGCACCTCCCAGGTCTCGGTGCACACCTCGTCCAGGAACCAGCGATCGTGCGTCACGACCATGAGCGCGCCCTGGTTCGCCGACCAGCGCCGCTTCAGGTGCTCGGCGAGCCAGCCGATCGCCTCCACGTCGAGGTGGTTCGTGGGCTCGTCGAGCGCGACGATGTCCCACTCCCCGACGAGCAGCTTCGCCAGCGAGACGCGACGGCGCTGGCCGCCGGAGAGGTCGGCGACGGAGGCGTTCCAGTCCAGATCGCTCACGAGGCCGTCGATCACGTCGCGGACCTTCGGATCCCCCGCCCACTCGTGCTCCGGGGTGTCGCCCACGATCGCCCCACCCACCGTGAGGGCGTCGTCGAGCACGTCGGCCTGGTCGAGCACCCCCATCGTGGTGCCGCCGCGCACGGTCACGCGTCCGGCATCGGGGTCCAGGCGTCCGGCGAGCATCGCGAGCAGGCTGGACTTGCCGTCGCCGTTGCGGCCGACGATCCCGATCCGATCCCCTTCTTCGATACCGAGGGTGACGGAATCGAAGACGATCCGGGTGGGGAACTCGAGATGGAGGCCTTCGGCCCCGAGGAGATGTGCCATGTCAGGTCCAGCGTACGGAACGAGTTGAGGCAGTTCATCCATCGCACCACCGGAGGGACGCCGCCGCGCACTGCAGTATCGTCGTTTGCGGAGCCGAGAGGGGACGGCGGCTCGGAAGGGTCGAGATGGCGGTACGGCAGGTGCGCACGCGCGCCCGGTCCTGGATCGAGGGGTTCGCGCTGATCCTCATCGTCGGCATCGGCGCCTGGATCACCTGGGTGCGGGTTCCCGCGGATCACCGCCGGCGTCCCTGGGCGGAGGACGCCAACATCTTTCTCGATGAGGCGATCCGCGACGGTGCGTGGAACGTCATCGTCCACGGCTACGCCGGCTATCAGCATCTGGTGCCTCGCCTGGTCATCGCCGCGATCTACCCGTTCTTCGACATCGTGCGGTATCCGATGCTCATCTTCGCGATCTGCTCGGTCCTCACGGGGCTGGCGGCCGCGGCGGTGTTCTGGTTGTCGCGGGATCTGCTGCCGTGGCTTCCGGCCCGGCTCACACTCGCCGCGATCACCGTCCTCCTCCCCCTCGCCACCCAGGAGACGATCGGCAACCTCGCGGATCTGCACACGTACGCAATGTGGATCATGCCGTGGCTGCTGCTCTACCGTCCGCGCCGATGGGCCACGAGCGCCGGCTGGGCGATCGTCGCGTTCTTGCTCGTGATGACCGAGATCCAGTCGGTCTTCTTCATCTGGCTCCTCCCGTTCCGGCTCCGCAAGACCGAGGCCCGCTCCTATCCGGTCTTCGCCGCGTTCCTCATCGGGTCCGCGTGGCAGGTCGTGACCGCTGTGCTGGTGAAGCGCCCGCCCGGTGAAGGCCCGCTGAGCATCGCCTCCACCTTCATCGGATGGATGATCAACACGGTCATTCCGTTGGTCGAAGCGGACCCGGACACGGTGCGGAGCATCATCAGGGCCTCCGGACTGCTGGTCGCTTGGGTGATTCTCCTGCCGATCGTCGCTGCGTCCGTGGTGGCCTTGTGGAAGGGCTCGTCGCAACAGCGTCTGCTCACCGTCGCGCTTCTTCTCGGCTCGGCAGCGACCTACACGAGCAGCGCCTGGGCGAACAGCGCGGACTGGTTCCGTTATGCCGAGGTCGGGCTGGACCACATCCAGATCCTCGTGGTGAACATCCGGTACGGCGTGGCCGCGGGCATGCTGCTCAGTGCCGTGATCCCGCTCGCGGTCTCGATCCTCGTCGTCCGCGCCCGGCGATCGTCCCGCGCCGCGGGAAGTACGCGTCGGGCTGCGATCACGGCGGTCGTCGGCGCCATCTGCTGCACGGCCGTGGTCGCGGTGATGTGGCACGGCTGTCTGAACACGTTCTCCTTGCGCGACACGGTCGCGGAGTGGCCGAGCGCGGTCGTCGCCGCAACGGCGGAGTGCCGGTCACCCGCTCCGCCCCTTCACGTCACGCTTCCCGTCGCGCCGGTGCGTTCGCTGACACTCTCCTGTGCGGAGCTGCTCTCCCTCCAGAGGTGAGGCGAGTCCCTCTCGGGGTGAGGCGAGCCCGGGCGCCGCGCCATGCCCGCTCAGGCCGGACGTACGTGCACGACGTCGCCGGCCGCGACGCGGTGCAACGCGCCGCCCGCCGACACCAGGAGGCAGCCGTCGTCGCCGATGCCCGTCGCCTCGCCGACGAGGTCCGCGCCGGCCGGCAGCATCACGCGCACCGTGCGTCCGAGCGTGATGCAGCGCGCGACGACCGCGTCCCGCAGTCCGCTCGCGACCGCGGAACCGCGCTCCGTCAGGCCCTCGATCCACCCGTCCAGACGAGCGAGGTAGCCGGCCACGAGCAGGTCGAGGTCGACGTCGACGCCCTCGACGGCGAAGGAGGTCGCGGTCTGCACCGGCAGCTGCTCGGCCGTCATCCTCGTGTTGACGCCGGAACCGACGATCACGACGTCGGATCCGGAGGCCTCCGCGAGGATTCCGCAGATCTTGCGCCCCCCCACCAGCACGTCGTTCGGCCATTTCACGCCGACCGCGCGCCCGGGAAGCTGCGCCGCGATCGCGTCCGCCATGGCCAGCCCGGCCGCGAGCGGGATCCAGCCGCGCTCGGAGATCGGGATCCCGGGCACGCGCAGCAGCACCGAGAGCGCGATCGCGGAGCCCGCCGGAGCCGTCCAGACGCGGTCCAGCCGCCCGCGCCCCGCGACCTGGTCCTCGGTGAGGATCGCCGAAAGGTGCGGCCATCCCGCCTCGTCGCCGGCATGCGCGCGCAGGTCGGCGTTCGTGGATCCGGTGGACGCGACGACGTCGAGCCGCGCGGCGGCCGCGGTGCTGTGCGGGAAGGTCATGCGGTCACCCTATCCGGGCCTTTCACGGCGTCTCACGCGGCGAATCGACTCAGAGGGTCCGCACAGAGGATCGGCCCCGGGTGTTGTGCCTCTCATCCAACGGACGTGGAAGCCCCGGCGCTAGTGTGGAACCCGTGACGGACACGCCTGACCTCTACACGACCGCCGGCAAGATCGCCGACCTCCGCGCCCGCTACGACGAAGCCGTCGTCGCGGCCGAGGCGAAGGCGAAGGAGAAGCAGCACGCCAAGGGCAAGATGACCGCCCGCGAGCGCATCGAGCTGCTGGTCGATCCGGGCAGCTTCGTCGAGTTCGACGAGTACGTACGGCACCGCACGACCGCGTTCGGCATGGACAAGAACAGGCCCTACGGCGACTCCGTCGTCACCGGCGTCGGGACCATCAACGGGCGCACCGTCGCGGTGTACTCGCAGGACTTCACCACCTTCGGCGGCTCGCTCGGCGAGGTCTCCGGCGACAAGATCATCAAGATCATGGAGTTCGCGCTGCGCAGCGGCGTGCCGATCATCGGCATCCTCGACTCGGGCGGCGCGCGCATCCAGGAGGGCGTCCTCGCGCTCAGCAAGTACGGCGAGATCTTCCGGGCCAACACCCGCTCCTCCGGCGTGATCCCGCAGATCTCGATCATCATGGGCCCGGCCGCCGGCGGTGCCGTGTACGGCCCCGCGCTCACCGACTTCGTGATCATGGTCGACAAGACCAGCCAGATGTTCGTGACCGGCCCCGACGTCATCAAGACCGTGACCGGCGAGGACGTCGGCATGGAGGAGCTCGGCGGTGCCTACACGCACAACACCCGCTCCGGCGTCGCGCACTACCTCGCCGAGGACGAGGACGACGCGATCGACTACGCACGCACGCTGCTCGGCTTCCTGCCCGACAACAACATGGCCGAGCTGCCGACCTATGAGAGCGGCTTCGAGTTCGAGACGACCGACGCGGACCGCACGCTCAACACGATCATCCCGGACTCGGCCAACCAGCCGTACGACATCCACACCGTGATCGAGCGGGTCGTGGACCACGGCGAATTCCTCGAGGTGCAGCCGCTGTTCGCCCCGAACATCGTGATCGGCTTCGGCCGCGTCGAGGGCCGCTCGGTCGGCATCATCGCGAACCAGCCGTCGCAGATGGCCGGCACCCTGAACATCGAGGCCGGCGAGAAGGCCAGCCGCTTCGTGCGCTTCTGCGACGCGTTCTCGATCCCGATCGTCACCCTCGTCGACGTTCCCGGCTACCTGCCCGGCACGGATCAGGAGTGGACCGGCGTGATCCGCCGCGGCGCCAAGCTCATCTACGCCTACGCCGAGGCCACCGTGCCTCTCGTCACCGTGATCCTGCGCAAGGCCTACGGCGGCGCCTACATCGTCATGGGCTCCAAGCAGCTCGGCGCCGACGTGAACCTCGCCTGGCCGACGGCCGAGATCGCCGTCATGGGCGGCCAGGGCGCGGTGAACATCCTCTACCGCGGTGAGATCAAGCGCGCCGAGGAAGCCGGCGAGGACGTGGCTGCCGTGCGCACCCGCCTGGCCAACGAGTACACCTACAACGTCACCAGCCCGTTCCTCGCCGCCGAGCGCGGCGAGATCGACGGTGTCATCGAGCCGGCCAACACGCGCGTCTCGATCGCCAAGGCGCTGCGGGCGCTGCGCGGCAAGCGCGCCGAGCTGCCCCCGAAGAAGCACGGGAACATCCCGCTGTGAGCGCGGAGGACGCCGCAGACGCGGTCGAGATCCAGGTGCTGCGCGGCTCCGCCACCGAGGAGGAGCTCGCCGCTCTCATCGCCGTGCTGTCCGAGGCGTTCGTGGCCGAGGAGGCGGACGCGGTGGCCGCTCAGAAGCCGGTATCGGTCTGGGGACGCAATCAGCGGGCACTGCGCGCGCCGCTGCGACGAGACGTGCCCTGGGGGCGTTTCTCGGGCTGAGGATCGCCGCCGATCCGGGACCTCTCCCTGGGCCCTGCGACGGGATCTTCACCTCTGTCCGGATTTGTCCCCCAAAATACCTACAGACATCCCCCTTGCGACCCGGAAGACTCTTTCTTGCAACGCTTCGCGTTCGACCGGATCTCTGCCACAGGGTAGGCAGACGATCTCCGGTCTTTGCGGAACGGTTTTCGGGTAACTGTTCCGCCCCTGGCGGGGGGTGGGCGGCTTCGCCGCCCCCCGCCCTTCCTTTTCTCTCGGCTCGTCGAGCGTCGTCAGCTCTCGGGCGTACGCGGGATCTCGTGCCACAGCTCGACCGAGTCCTCGTCGGAGGACTCCCCCGCTGCCGAGCGACCGACCACGGTGACCGCGATCCGCGCGTCCCTGGGGGCGCGGATGATCAGCCGCGCCGAGGAGGAGTCTGCGAGCACATCCGCCAGCTCCTCACGGATCCGGCCCTTGGTGTGTTCGTCGAGGCCATCCAGCCCGCCGTCGTTGAACACCGTGACGGCCGCCCCGCGTGCGCGCGCCGTCTCGATCGCTGCACGGGCGCGCTCGTTGAGCAGTTCACCGCCGCGGATCTCGTCCCGCAGCCGGCCCTCCGAGAGGTGCGCCTCCTGCCGTTCCTCGACCGAAAGATCACCCCGAGTCGCGATCACGCGGGAGAGGATGGGGCCCGCGACCGCCAGCGCGTACTGGACGCGTTCGCGACGCTCGCGCTGGCGCACGGTCTGCGTCGCCTGCCAGGCGGACGCGGCCTGCTGTATTCCTGCCAGGCGGTCGGTGTCGCGCACCGCGCGCCGCCAGAACGCGACCAGCAGCTGGGCGATCACCATCCACACCGTGGATCCGACCAGGCCCAGGCCGAGAGAGTCGAGGAACCCGATCCACGCCGTCGAGGCCACGGTGAGCAGCACCAGCACCAGCCATCCGGCGAGGGGGCGACGGCGCACGATGCAGACCACGCCGATCAGTCCCACCGCGCCGATGTACCAGGTCGCGTAGGGCGCGCGCAACGTGCTCGCGTCCAGGCCGAAATTGCTCAGCTGCGGGATCGCCGCCGCCGCGAGCAGCGCCAGGGCCGCCGCCCAGCGCGGCATGCGCACAGCCTGGCCCGCGCCGACGATCGCGACGACGGCGATTGCAGCGAGGTAGATCGCCACGGCGAGCAGCACCAGCAGCGGCCGCGGGGGCATCACTGTCCACCACAGCGCCCGTGCGGAGAAGTAGCAGGCGAACACGAGCGCGAGCGTGGTCGCGACGATGCGGACGGTCAGCCTCATGTCCGCGACCAGCCCAGCGTGACGATCGTGCCGTGCCGGTCAGATTCGATCGTGGCGACGCCGCCGACCGCCGCCATCCTCGCGAGGATCGATGCGCGGATCCCGAGTCGGTCTGCGCCGACCTGCGCCGGGTCGAATCCGCTCCCGGTGTCGCTGACCTTGACGGTGAGACCGGTGTCGCCATGTCCTTCGACGACCACCGCGAGACCTCGTGCCGACGCGTGCGACACCGCGTTGCCGATCGCCTGCCGCGCGGCGAGGGCCATCGCCCGCGCGACGCGGTCGGGCACGGCGCCGTGGCCGAACTGCTCGACCCCGATCGTCAGTCCCATCTGCGTCACAGCATGGCGCAGATCCTCCGCGAGCAGTTCGACCTGCACCGGCTCGTCGCTGCCCTCCTGCGCCGGAGCCTCCGCGTTCGCGAGCCGGGTGAGGGCCTCACGCGCCATGTCCACGGCGAGGGCGCGCTCGCGTTCGGTCGTCGCGCGCTCGGCGGAGATCAGCGCGGCCAGCACGCTGTCATGCATGAGAGCCGCCACCGCCACGCGCTCATGCTCGACCGCCTCCGCCGAGGCGGCCTCGGTGTAGAGGGCGACTGCACGCCCACGCGCGTCGTCGACGCCGTTCGCGACCGAGCGGAACATCCAGCCCAGCGCGACCAGCACCAGTCCGAGGATCAGCGTGAACGACACGTCGAAGGCCGTGACGATCCAGAAGTCGGCTCCGAATCCGCCCTGCACGAGTCGCACCGTGCCGTAGATGAACGGACCCACGAGCGCCCACAGGACCTGTACGCCGAGGGGGAAGGCCACGACGGCCGCCACACCGGCGACGTTGACGAGGAAGAAGATCCACGGCTGATCCGACGGAACGACGTTCTTGTGCGTCGCCACGAACGGCCACAGCAGAAGATCGACCAGATACGCGACGAAGAAGATCCCGGCCGTGAGGCGCACCCCGCGACCCAGCGTGCAGCACACGAGCATCGCGAGCCACGGCCCGAACACCAGCGCCATCATCGCGATGTGCGGCACATCCACGACCTGCAGCTTGAGGAGCGCGTTCACGAGCGCCTGAGTGCCGAGCGCGAGCGCGCCGACCCCGACGACGATCGCGATGATGCGCTCCATCCGCCGTCCGGCGAAGCGCTCCAGCTCCTGCCCGACCTCGCCGGGCGTGGGGATCTTCTCCCACGCCTCCCGGAGGCCCTGATCCGCCGACACGCCCTCAGCCCCTCGGCTGCGACTGCGACGTCGGCATCGACGCCGGGCTCACCGGGGCGGGTCCGCTCGGATCAGGCGACACCCTGCGGATCCTCCTGCGCCGCCTCCACGATGCCGTCCTCCATCGCGCGCCGCAGCAGGTCGACCTTGGTGGGTGCCGGGCGCCCGACCTCCACGTACTTGACGCGGATGCGGGTGATGTTCTCCTTGGCGGTCGAATAGGCCACGCCGAGGCGCTCCGCGACGACCTTCAGGGGCAGTCCGGTCGCATACAGACGGAGCACCTCGCGCTCGCGCGTGGACAGCTGCGCGTCCGCGAACGCCGTATCGCCGTCGACCGCGTTCGCCCACTCCACATTGTTCAGCGCCTCACCGCGCGCGACCGTGCGGACGGCGGCGATCACGTCGTCCAACGGGGAGGACTTGCTGATCACGCCGGCGGCTCCCGCGGCGAGCGCCTCGCGCACGGACACCGGGCGGTCGGCGACGCTGTGGATGACCACGCTGGATCCGTCGACCACGAGACGGGTGACGTTCTCCGTCACGGTGGTGCCGTCGCCCAGGGTGAGATCGAGCACCACCACGTCGGCGGGCGCGACGCCCGCACGGCTTCGCGCGTCGAGGTACTCGGCGACGCCTGCACCCGCGAAGACCACGTCGAAGGACGCCCGCTCGAGCGCGGCGGCCAGTCCCAGGCGAACGGACTCGTGATCGTCGATCAGGGCTACACTGCTCACGGTCTCACCTTATCCCGTGGTCCGCCGAGCGACGCCCCCCTCGTGCACTCGACGACATCGCGCCGAGACGGCTCACCGCGTGAGCAGCGCCACCGTCTCCAGATGGTGCGAATGCGGGAACAGGTCGAAGGCGCGCAGTGCTCGCGGCTCGAACCCGAGAGCGCGGAACGTCGCGAGATCCCTGGCGAGCGCGACCGGGTCGCAGGCGACGTAGGCGATGGCCGCCGGATCCAGCGCGGCGACGTCCTCCACGACGGCGCGTCCGGCCCCGGAGCGCGGCGGATCCAGGATCACGGCGCCTCCGGCGACGCCCTGCGGCCCCGCGTCGCCCGCGCGCAGGAACCGATCCACGCGGGCGGTGACCGCCTGCACGCCGAGGTCCCGCAGGTTCGCGGCCGCGTGCCGGGTCGCGCGAGGAGCGGATTCGACGGTGGTGATCCGGCGCGCGCCGAGTCGCGCCAGGGTGGCCGAGAACAGGCCGACGCCGCCGTAGAGGTCGAGGTGCGCCGCCTCGGGATCGATGTGCCCGTCGAGCAGCTCGGCGACGGCGCCGTCGAGGAGCGCCGCCGCAGCCGGATGGATCTGCCAGAAGCCGTCGGCATCGAGGGTGAAGGCCCGCTCGCCGACCTGCTCGACGATGGTCTCCGGCGCAGGGCGCCTCGGCCCGCGCCGCCCTCGTCGGCCGTGCGCGACGCGCTCGACCTCAGTGCGCAGCACGCGGCGCACCTCGCCGTCGGCGGGCTCGATGAGCTCGATCCGGCCCTCGGGCATCCCGTGCAGCTCACGTGCCGCCGCATCGATCGCGGGTCGGGCGAGCACGTGCGCGGCGACCGGCACCACGCGGTGGCTGCGCGCTGCGAACGGACCGACCCGTCCCTGGTCATCGACGTGCAGGGTGACCCGCGTGCGCCAGTTCTCGTCGGTTCCGGTGCCCGCGACCTCGGGACCGTCGATCCCCCCGCCGGCGAACCGATCCAGCGCCTCCTGCAGCACCTGGCGCTTCAGCACGCGCTGGTGCGCGATCGCGATGTGACCGAGGTCTGCGCCGCCCGGGCGCTGCTCGGGGGCGCGCGACACGTCGGCCTCCGCCCACACATGCGGGCGCCGATGCTCGGACGCCTCGAGCACCTCGACCGTCTCGGCGCGCCAGAACGAGCGCGAATCGGCCGCCCCTGAGCCGGCCGAGGGCTCGGTCAGACGCACCCGCACCCGTTCTCCGGGGATCGCGTCCGAGACGAACACCACGCGCCCCTCATGCCGGGCGATGAAGACGCCGCCGTGGGCGATGGCGGTCACGTCGAGATCGAGCAGGGTGCCCTCGGATGCGTGGGAATCGGTCACCTCTCGATCATCCCAGACCTCCGCGCCCGGCCCGCCGACGGAGCCGGATCCGGCGCACCGCTAGCGTGGTCTCCATGCGCGTGTGCCTCGCCTCCACCTCCCCCGCTCGACTCGCCCTTCTCCGGCAGAGCGGCATCGAGCCGTTGAGCATGAGCCCCGACGTCGACGAGGATGCGGTCGCCGCCGCGGAAGCGGAGCGGCTCGGCCGGCACTTGGCCCCTGAGGAGGTCGTGCTGCTGCTGGGACGTGCGAAGGCAGCCGGGGTTGCCGCGCGCATCCACGACGAGCATCCCGATTTCGAGGGCATCGTGATCGGTGGCGACTCCATGTTCGAGCTCGATGGCGACGTGCACGGCAAGCCGCACACGCCCGAGCGTGCAATCGCGCGCTGGCACGCGATGCGCGGCCGCACCGGCGTGCTGCACTCCGGGCACAGCGTCTTCCTGGTGCGCCCGGGCGAACGCGCCGAAGAGGCGTACGGGGTCGCGGAAGCAGCCGTCACGTTCGCCGCCGACGTCGACGACGCGGAGATCGAGCGGTACGTCGCCACCGGGGAGCCGCTGCTGGTCGCGGGCGCCTTCACGGTCGACAGCCTGGGCGGCGCCTTCATCGAGCGGGTGGACGGCGACCCGTCCACGGTCGTCGGCATGTCGCTGTCGACGCTGCGCCATCTCACCGGACGGCTCGGGATCCGCTGGACCGACCTGTGGAACGCGGTGCCGCCCTCCGCGTGACTCCGTCTTCGGCGGATCCGTGAGTCCCTCCTGAGGGATCCGGTTCGTAGGATCCAAGACGCGTTCCGCGCCGATTCTTGTGGAGAGTCGTCAAAAATATCGGCGGCCGTGTCGATAGGCTGACAATCATGCCTGCCATCGCCAAGGTGCTCGTCGCCAACCGCGGCGAGATCGCCGTCCGCATCATCCGCGCCGCGCGCGACTCCGGTCTCTCCTCCGTCGCCGTCTACGCGGACCAGGACCGGGACGCCATGCACACCCGGCTCGCCGACGAGGCCTACGCCCTCGACGGCTCCACGAGCGCCGAGACCTACCTGCAGATCGACAAGATCCTCTCGGTGGCCCGCCGCGCCGGCGCCGACGCGGTGCACCCCGGCTACGGCTTCCTCGCCGAGAACGCCGAGTTCGCCCGCGCCGTGATCGGCGCAGGCATGGTCTGGATCGGTCCCTCGCCCGAAGCGATCGAGGCGCTGGGCGACAAGGTCACCGCGCGCCACGTCGCGGAGAAGGTCGGTGCACCGCTCGCTCCCGGCACCCCCGGTCCGGTCGAGACGGCCGCCGAGGTCGTCGCGTTCGCCGAGCAGGTGGGCCTGCCCATCGCGATCAAGGCCGCGTACGGCGGCGGCGGACGCGGCCTCAAGGTCGCGCGCGAACTCGACGAGGTCGCCGAGCTGTTCGAGTCCGCCACCCGCGAAGCCGTCACCGCCTTCGGACGCGGTGAGTGCTTCGTGGAGAAGTACCTCGACAAGCCCCGGCACGTGGAGACCCAGTGCCTCGCCGACGCCGAGGGCAACGTCGTCGTCATCTCGACCCGCGACTGCTCGCTGCAGCGCCGGCACCAGAAGCTCGTCGAGGAGGCACCGGCGCCGTTCCTCACGGACGAGCAGAACGCCCTGCTGTACTCGGCATCCAAGGCGATCCTCAAGGAGGTCGGCTACGTCGGTGCCGGCACGTGCGAGTTCCTCATCGGCGCCGACGGCACGGTGTCGTTCCTCGAGGTGAACACCCGCCTGCAGGTCGAGCACCCGGTCTCCGAGGAGGTCACCGGGATCGACCTCGTTCGCGAGCAGTTCCGCATCGCGGCCGGCGGCACCATCGACTACGACGACCCGGCCCCGCAGGGCCACTCGATCGAGTTCCGGATCAACGGCGAGGATCCCGGCCGGGGCTTCCTGCCGCAGCCGGGACCCGTGCACGTGTTCAAGACGTTCGGCGGTCCCGGCATCCGCCTCGACTCCGGCGTGACCGCGGGCGACGTCGTCTCCGGGGCGTTCGACTCGCTCCTCGCCAAGATCATCGTGACCGGCAAGGACCGCGCCGAAGCGCTGGAGCGCTCGCGCCGCGCGCTCGACGAGTTCGAGGTCTCGGGTCTGCCGACCGTGCTGCCGTTCCACCGCAAGGTCGTGAACGACCCCGCCTTCACGGCGGAGGACGGGGACTTCGGCGTGTACACGCGCTGGATCGAGACGGAATTCGTCAACGACATCCCGGCGTGGGACGGGGAGCTCGAGGCCACGGCCGAGCCGAAGGGTCGCCACACGGTCGTCGTCGAGGTCGCCGGCAAGCGCCTCGAGGTGAGCCTGCCCGACCGCGTCGCCGCGTCCGTCGTGGGCACCGGCGGGCGTCCCGCCGCGGTGCCGCCGTCGCGCCGCAGCCACGCCAAGACCGTGAATGCCGGAGCCTCCGGCGATGCGGTGAAGTCGCCGATGCAGGCCACGGTCGTCAAGGTCGCCGTCGAGGAGGGCCAGCAGGTCGTCAAGGGCGATCTCGTCGTCGTGCTCGAGGCGATGAAGATGGAGCAGCCGCTGCAGGCGCACAAGGACGGCGTCATCGGAAACATCAACGCGAACGCGGGCGCGACGGTGTCGGCCGGACACCAGCTCCTCACGATCAGCTGAGCGGATCCGCGAGGCCCCCGGGCTCCGTAACGAAGAAGTGGCGCCCCCGAGGGGCGCCCCGTCTTCGGATCAGGGTTACTTCGCGATGTAGACCTGATGCATCGCACGGGTGGCGTCGGTGATGCTGCTCGTGATCGACGGGTAGGCCGCGAACACGCGGGACACCTGGTCGACGTTGAGACGGCGCTCGACGGCGATCGCGAGAGGGTAGATCAGCTCCGAGGCGCGGGGGGCGACGATGACGGCGCCGATGACGGTGCCGGATCCCTTGCGCGCGATGATCTTCACGAACCCGTCGCGGATCCCCTGCATCTTGGCGCGCGGGTTCGCGGCGAGCGGCAGCTTGTAGGCGATGCCGTCGGCCACGCCGTCCTCGATGTCCTTCTCGCTGAAGCCGATCGTGGCGATCTCCGGAGCGGTGAAGATGTTCGCGGTGATCTTGAGCTTCTCCAGCGGGATCACGATGTCGCCGAGCGCGTGGAACACCGCCGTGCGACCCTGCATCGAGGCGACCGAGGCGAGCGGGAAGAAGTTGGTGCAGTCGCCGACCGCGTAGATGTTGGAGACCGAGGTGCGCGCCACCCGGTTGACCCGGATATGGCCCGACTCGGTGAGCTCGACTCCCACCTCCTCCAACCCGATGCCGGCGGTGTTCGGTATGGATCCGACGGCCATCAGGCAGTGGCTGCCGTCGACGGTGCGCCCGTCGGACAGCGTCACGGTGACACCGGTCGCGGTGCGCTCGACCTTGTCGGCACGGGACTTGGACAGCACCTGCATGCCGCCGCGCTTGAAGACCTTCTCGAGCACGTGCGCCGCATCCTGGTCCTCCCCCGGCAGCACCTGGTCGCGGCTGGAGATCAGGGTGACCTTCGCGCCCAGGTTCATGTACGCCGACGCGAACTCGGCGCCGGTGACGCCGGATCCGACGACGATGAGGTGCTCCGGCAGCGTCTTCATGTCGTACAGCTGCGTCCAGGTGAGGATCCGCTCGCCGTCGGGCTTGGCGGAGTCGAGCTCGCGCGGCGCGGCGCCCACGGCGACGATGAGGGTGTCGGCCTCGATGCGGTCGAACTCCGTGCCGTCCACCGACGTGGAGACGACGATCGCGTTCGGGCCGTCCAGGCGGCCGTGGCCGGACAGGATCGTCACGCCGGCATCGAGCAGCGTCGTGCGCATGTCCTCGGACTGCTGCCCGGCGAGCGCCATCAGCCGCTTGTTCACCGCGGCGAGGTTGATCGCGACCTGGGGCTTGAGCGGCTTGCCCTCGGCACCCTTGGCGTAGAACTGCACGCCGAGATCGCTGGCTTCGCTGATCGCGACGGCCGCATCCGCCGTGGCGATCAGGCTCTTGGAGGGAACCACATCGGTGAGCACCGCGGATCCGCCCACGCCGACCCGCTCCACGAGCGTCACTTCCGCACCGAGCTGTGCGGCGGCGAGCGCCGCCTCGTAACCGCCGGGACCGCCGCCGAGGACGGCCACACGCTGAGAGCGCTCGAACATCAAGGTCATGGAACCCATTCTTCCGCATCCGCTGCGCCGGCGGGATCAGCCTGTCTGCCCTGCGGCGAGCGTTCCGCCGCCGTTCGTCTCTCGTTCCGCGCCGGCGGAAGAGCCCTGAGCACCCGAGGGCGCGGCTCCCGCTCTTCCGCGCTCACCTCGCTCGGGCAGGGCACGGGGCCGTATCCTCGTTCTCATGGCTGACTGGAACCACCCCCTCGACGACCCGAGTGCCGACCCCTTCGCGATCGCCGCAGAGGCCGCCTCCGACATCCACCGGCTCACGGGAGTCGAGCGCCACGACATCGCCGTCACGCTCGGATCCGGCTGGGGCAAGGCCGCGGAGCTGATCGGCGAGACGATCGCGACCATCCCCGCCACCGAGGTCACGGGCTTCTCCAAGCCGGCGCTCGAGGGGCACGTCGGCACGCTGCGCAGCATCGTCACCCCCGGCGGCAAGAACGTGCTCGTGATCGGCGCACGCACGCACTACTACGAGGGCCATGGCGTGCGCCGAGTCGTGCACAGCGTGCGCACCGCGGCCGCCACGGGGGCGAAGACCATGGTGCTCACCAACGGCGCCGGCGGGATCCGCGCGACCTGGAAGCCGGGGCAGCCGGTGCTGATCAGCGACCACCTCAACCTCACGGCCGACTCGCCGTTGGAGGGCGCGACCTTCATCGACCTCACGGATCTGTACAGCGCGCGGCTGCGCGACCTCGCCCGCACGATCGATCCGAGCCTCGACGAGGGCGTCTACACGCAGTTCCGCGGCCCGCATTACGAGACCCCGGCCGAAGTGCAGATGGCGAAGACCATCGGCGGTCACATCGTCGGCATGTCCACCGCGCTCGAGGCGATCGCCGCGCGGCAGGCCGGCATGGAGATCCTCGGCTTCTCGCTCATCACGAACCTCGCCGCCGGCATCCAGAAGACGCCGCTCAGCCATGCCGAGGTGATCGAGGCGGGCCGCGAGGCAGAGCCCGTCATCTCGGATCTCCTGGCCCGCGTGATCGGGGCGCTGTGAGCGGGCACGAGGCGGCGCTGCTCACGCAGGCGCGCGCCTGGCTGCGCCAGGATCCGGATCCGGAGACCCGCGACGAGCTCGCCGGCCTGATCACGCGTGCCGGATCCGGTGACGAGGCGGCGCTCGCCGACCTCGCCGACCGCTTCTCGACGCGTCTCGCATTCGGCACCGCGGGCTTGCGGGGCGAGCTCGCCGCGGGCTCCAACCGGATGAACCGAGTGCTCGTGGCGCAGGCGGCCGCCGGCTTCGCCGCGTATCTGCAGGAGAAGGCGCCCGGCGCCACACCGACCGTGGTGATCGGGTATGACGGACGCAAGAATTCGCGTGTCTTCGCGATGGACTCGGCGGAGATCTTCGCCGGCGCGGGCCTGCGCGCGATCCTACTGCCGCGCCTGCTGCCGACCCCGGTGCTCGCGTTCGCCGTGCGCCATCTGGGCGCCGATGCCGGTGTCATGGTGACCGCGAGCCACAACCCGCCGAATGACAACGGCTACAAGGTGTACCTCGGCGGTGCGGACCAGGGCTCGCAGATCGTCTCGCCCGCCGACGCGGAGATCTCCGCACACATCCAGCAGGTGGCCGATCGGGGCGATGCCCTGAGCATCCCGCGATCCACGGCCTACGAGACCGCCGGTGAGGGGATCCTCGACGCGTACGTCGCCGCGACCGCCGCGGTCGCCCCTGCTCCCGTCGGCACCGCGGGACTGCGCTGGGTCTACACCGCGATGCACGGGGTGGGCTGGGAGACGTTCTCCCGCATCATCGGCGAGGCCGGCTACCCGGCTCCCTGGACCGTGAGCGAGCAGCGCGATCCCGATCCGACGTTCCGCACGGTCTCCTTCCCCAACCCGGAGGAGCCCGGCGCCATGGACCTCGCTTTCGCGAAGGCGCGCACGCTGGGCGCCGAGCTCGTGATCGCGAACGACCCCGATGCGGACCGGCTCGCCGTCGGCATCCCCGACCCGGCCGCTGAAGGCGGTTGGCGCCGCCTCACCGGCAACGAGGTCGGTCTGCTGCTGGGCTGGCGTGCCGCTCGCGCCGCCACGGCAGAGGGCCCGGCGGCCCCGGGGACGTCGCTGGCGTGCTCGCTCGTGTCCTCCCCCGCACTCGGCGCGGTCGCCGCGCACTACGGACTGGACTTCCACGAGACGCTCACCGGCTTCAAGTGGATCTCACGCGCCCCGGGCATCGCGTTCGGCTACGAGGAGGCTCTGGGCTACCTCGTGAACCCCGAGACGGTGCGCGACAAGGACGGCATCTCCGCGGCGGTCGCTCTGCTCGGCCTCGCCGCGGAGGCACGCGGACGCGAGGCGACGCTCGCCGACCTGCTGGAGGAGGTGGCGGCCGAGGTGGGCCACTACGCCAGCGGCCAGGTCTCGATCCGCGTCGACGACGTCGCCGTGATCGGCCGGATCATGGCCGCGCTGCGGCAGGATCCGCCCGCCGCCTTCGGCGAGACCGCGATCTCGTCGGTCGAGGATCTGCTCACGGCCGCCGAGGGTGCGCCCGCCGGCGATGTGCTGCGCTACCGCCTCGCCGACGGCTCCCGGGTGATCGTGCGCCCGAGCGGCACCGAGCCCAAGCTCAAGGTCTACATCGACTCCCGAGCGGACTCCGCCGACGCCGCCCGGGACGCGGTGACGAGTCTCGACGCCGCGATCAGAGACCTGCTGGACCGGCTCAGCTGACCGCGCCGGTGGTCGACGGCTGAACGCCGATCGGTTCAGCCGTCGATCACCGCGACGAGCTCATCCAGGAAACCGGCGAAAGACCCTCCCCGTCGGACGATCCGCTGCACGCTGTCACCTTCGCCGAACACCTCGACGAGTTGCTCGAACACGGTCTGGAACGCGTCGCGGTCCTGCTCGCTGAACGCGGCGAGCGCGACGACCTGCACCCGCCCGCTCCCCCACGCGACCGATCCCGCGGCGACGCCCACCGCGATCGCGGTGCGCTGCGCGGTCATCTGCAGGGCATGGGGAACCGCGAGCGCATCGCTGAACGCGGTCGATGAGAGCCTCTCCCGCTGGATGGTGTTCTCGACGTAGTCCTCGCCGATCAGGCCCGCATCGACCAGCCGGCCGCCCAGCAGCCGGATGATCGCCTCCTCCCCGATGTCCGGCAGGGGGTGCACATAGGCGTCCTCGGAGAAGTAGCGGGACAGCTCCTCGCGGAGGCGTGCCAGCCGGCGCGCGCGGCGCAGCCGGGCAGCCGCCTGCTGCACCCGCTCCACATCGGCCGCCGTCAGGAACGGCTGGATCAGCACCGTCCGATCGGCGGCCGCCGGGAGCGGGACCGTGCTGAGCACCAGATCGCTGTCGATCTCGGATTCGCGCGGATCCATCGCCGTGATCACCCGCACCACCTCGATCCCCTGACCGAGCGAGTGGTCGACGCGGGAGCGCAGCACCTCGTGCAGCTCGTAGTAGCCGGGACAGACGATCGTCGCCGTCAGGAGCGTCTCCGCCCGGCGGCTGCGCTCCAGCCGGCCGCCGATGTGCATCGCCACGTATGCGATCTCGTCGTCGTCGGCACGGAGTCCGAGTCGTTCCTGCAGCCCGCTGACCACCGAGACGGCGACGTCGAAGATCATCGGGTAAGCCGCCTTCAGCGACCGGGTCAGGGGGTTGCGCGCACGCGATTCCTCTTGCGCGCGACGGAGCAGGTTCTGCACGTGCAGGGCGAGGCGCAGGATGAATGCGTCGTCCACCAGGTCCACCTGATAGTCCGACGACGCTTGCACCACCTCGGCCCGCACCGCCGCTTCGACCTCCGCATCGAGCCCCGCACGCGCGAGGTCCGCCAGATCCGCGCCGCCCGGCGTCACGATCCGGGTGAGAACGAGGCGGGCCAGGTGCGTGAGATCCCCCGCGCCGAGCGCGATACCGAGCTGTTCTTGCGACAGTCTGCCGATCGCCTCCACCACGGCCACCATCGCGGAGTCGGCGCCGCCGCTGCGGTCCGCGCCTTCCAGCTCACGGCCCGAGGCGACGCGGTCCGCGGCGATGGCGATGTGCAGAAGCACATCCGCGATCGCGAGCTCGTTGACGTAGTAGCCGAGCCCGCCCAGCGCCGCGACCAGCGCGTCCTTGAAGGCAGCCACCGCCTCCGGCGGGATCGCGCCCCCGTCGAGGGCCAGGCGGAACGGATCCACCGGGAAGTCCGCCGCGTCCATCTCGTCATGCGCGAGCGTGCTCAGCAGCCGGCGCTGGTCGCGCTCCGCACCCCGCAGGCGCACGACGTCCCTGTCGCGCTCCAGGGTCAGCCGGGTCCCCTCCAGCAGGGAGCGGACGCGGACCAGGTCGGCCTCGAGCGTCGCCTCACTGACGTGCAGACGGTCCGCGGTGTCGAAGATATCGATCCCGGCCTCATCGTCGAGCAGCGCGCGGACCAGTCCATGCAACCGCGCCCGCGGCGTCGAGTCCGCACCCGCCCTGGCGGCGAGCGCAGCCCGCGCCGAGGCCCCGGCACGGTAGCCCGCCGCCCCCGAGATGACGGCATCACCGTCCGGCACACGCGCATTGAGCGCGGTCACGTACGCGCGGATGCTGCGTGGGGTGACGCCGAGCAGATCGGCCAGTCTCGGGCCGGTCATCCACGAGTCCTCGCGCAGCAGCACACTCAGCAGCCGGTCCTGCCGTCGAGTAGACACCCGTTGTCCCTTCACCGTCCCCCGCGCACCCGCACGGTCACCCTCATGATGCCAGCATCGGGACCGTCCGGCTCCGGACCCCTCGTTCCGCCCGGGCGGAAGAGATCCTGGTGGCGGCCGTTCCCGCCCGCGTCGAAGAATGACGGCAGGAGGAACGAATCGATGAGGATCCAGGTCATCTGCGGCGCGGGTGCATCCAGCACCTTCGTGGCGGCACGACTCCGCCGCGCGGCACTCGCCGCGGGCTCCGATTGGGAGGTCTCCGCAGCGCCCGTCGACGGCGCGGATCCGTTCGCCGACCTCATCCTGCTGGGACCTCACGTTGCCGCGCTCGCGGAGGAGATCGGCCGGAGGGCGCCCCGCACCCAGGTCGTCGTGCTTCCCGAGGACGCCTTCACCGACCTCGACGGCAGCCGCATCCACGCGTTCGTGGTCGCCGCCGGCTCCGTACCGAAAGGAAAGCCATGACCGCTCTGTCCCGCACCGTACGCATCGGCTCCTCGCACGGGCTCCACGCCCGTCCCGCGAAGATCTTCGCGCAGGCCGCGAAGGAGACCGGCATTCCCGTGACGATCGCGAAGGACGCCGGCAAGGCGGTCAACGCCGCCAGCATCCTCGGCGTCATCGCACTCGGCCTCGAGCAGGGCGACTATGCCACCCTCTCCGCCGAAGGCGAGGGCGCAGAGGCCGCCCTGGACAGGCTCGCCGAGCTGCTCGTCACCGATCACGACGAGGGCGCGGCCTGATGCCCGCCCTCCGCGGGGTCGGGATCGGTCAGGGAGTCGCGACGGGCCCCGTCCGACGGATGGCCGAAGCCCTGCCCGCCCCGGAGAACACGCCGAGCAGTGCCGGCGCCGACGCCGAGCGCGCCAGGGTTGCGGAGGCCATCTCGTTCGTCGCCGCCGATCTGACCCGGCGCGCCGAGGCCGTCGACGGCACCGCGCGCGAGGTCCTCGAGGCGCAGGCGATGATCGCCGACGATCCGACGCTCGCCGACGAGGTCGAGGAGCGGGTCGCTGCCGGAGCCACCGCCGAGTGGGCCGTGCACGACGCGTTCGCGGGCTTCCGCGCCTCGCTCGAGGCCGTCGGCGGCTACCTCGGCGAACGAGCCGCCGACCTCGACGACATCGCCCAGCGCGTTCTGGCGCGCCTGCGCGGGGTCGCGGCCCCCGGCGTCCCGGACCCCGGCCACCCCTTCGTCCTCGTCGCGCGCGACCTCGCTCCTGCCGATACGGCGCTGCTCGACCTGGACCAGGTGCTCGCGCTCATCACGACGGATGGCGGCCCGACCTCGCATACCGCGATCCTGGCCCGCGAGAAGGGCATCGTCGCCGTCGTCGGCGCGGTCGACGCCGTCTCCCTCGCGGACGACGAGACGGTGATCGTGGACGCTGCGGCGGGGACGGTGGTCACCGATCCGAACGCCGACGAGCTCGCCCGCGCCGCCGAGCGCGCCGCCGAACGGAAGGCGGCGGACGCTGCACCGGCCTCGCCCGGCGCTCTCGCCGATGGGACCCCGATCGCGCTGCTCGCGAACCTCGGAAAACCCGGCGACGCCGCGGACGCGGCCGCCAGGGGCGCGGAGGGCGTCGGCCTGTTCCGCACCGAGTTCCTGTTCCTCTCGGCGACGCACGCCCCCACCGTGTCCGTACAGCGCGAGGCGTACCGCGAGCTCCTCGCCGCGTTTCCGGGCCGCAAGGTCGTCGTGCGCGTGCTCGACGCGGGGGCGGACAAGCCGCTGCCGTTCCTCAACGACGCGCACGAGGAGAACCCGGCGCTGGGACTCCGGGGCCTGCGAGCACTGCGCGCCAGCGAGGACATCCTCCGCGAGCAGCTGACGGCCCTCGCGGAGGCGGACGCCGAGACCGAGGCGGACCTCTGGGTCATGGCGCCGATGGTCGCAACCGTCGAGGAGACCGCGTACTTCACGGCGCTCGCCCGCGCGTACGGCCTTCGCACCGCCGGCATCATGGTCGAGGTCCCCTCCTCCGCGCTCCTCGCCGACCGCCTGCTCGCCCACGCGGACTTCGCCTCCATCGGGACCAACGATCTGACGCAGTACACGATGGCCGCGGACCGGCTGCTCGGCTCCGTCGCCTCGTTCCAGGATCCCTGGCACCCGGCCGTGCTGCGGCTGGTCGCCGAGGTCGGCCGCGCGGGCGCCGCGCTCGGCAAGCCCGTGGGCGTCTGCGGCGAGGCCGCCGCCGACCCGTTGCTGGCCGTGGTGCTCGTCGGCCTCGGTGTCGGATCCCTATCGATGGCGCCCTCCGCGCTCGCCGATGTGCGCCGCGCCCTGGCGGAGCGGACGCTCGACGACGCCCGGCGCGTCGCCGCGGCCGCCCTGGCCGCAGACGACGCGACATCAGCCCGAACCGCGGCACAGGCCACGGGCTGACCCCCTCCCACCGCAATCCCCCCACACAGAAAGTCACACCATGACGACGACGTCACCCACAGCTAAGAAGCCCGGATCCGCACGCGTCGCGGTCCAGCGCTTCGGCACGTTCCTCTCCGGCATGATCATGCCGAACATCGCCGCATTCATCGCGTGGGGGTTCGTCACCTCCCTGTTCATCGCGGTGGGCTGGCTGGGCAACTGGCATCCCGTCGCCGACATGCTCGGTGGATTCGGAGACGTCAGCAAGGTCGGCTGGCAGCATGCGATGACCACGCTCGCGCAGGATCCGGACGGCAAGACGTTCAGCCAGTACGTCGGCCTCGTCGGGCCGATGATCACCTACCTGCTGCCGCTGCTGATCGCCAACTCCGGCGGGCGGATGGTCTACCGCGAGCGCGGCGGCGTGGTCGCCACGATCGCGACCATGGGCGTGATCGCGGGCACCACGATCCCGATGTTCCTCGGCGCGATGATCATGGGACCGCTGGCAGGTTGGATCACCAAGCAGATGGACAGGCTCTGGGACGGCAAGATCCGGCCCGGATTCGAGATGCTCGTGAACAACTTCTCGGCGGGCATCCTCGGCATGATCCTCGCGATCGCCGGCTTCTTCGGATTCGGTCCCGTGATCTCCGCGGTCAGCGCGTTCCTCGGAACGATCGTGGCCTGGCTGGTCGCGAACGGCCTGCTCCCCCTGCTCTCGATCATCGTCGAGCCCGCGAAGGTGCTGTTCCTGAACAACGCGATCAACCATGGCGTGTTCACACCGCTGGGGATCCAGCAGGCGAGCCAGGCCGGCAAGTCGATCCTGTTCCTCATCGAGGCGAACCCCGGCCCCGGCCTCGGCGTCCTGCTGGCGTTCACCTTCTTCGGCATCGGCGAGGCGAAGGCCACCGCGCCCGGCGCGATCATCATCCAGTTCTTCGGCGGGATCCACGAGATCTACTTCCCGTACGTCCTGATGAAGCCGATCCTGCTCGTCGCAGCGATCGCCGGCGGCATGACAGGCGTGGCGACGAACGCGATCTTCGGCGGCGGGCTGAAGTTCCCCGCGGCACCGGGCTCGATCATCGCCGTCACCCTTGCCGCCGCTCCGGCCGGAGTCGGCAACCTGCTCGTCGTGTACCTGTCGGTGCTGCTGGCGGCGACGGTGTCCTTCCTGGTCTCGGCCGTGTTCCTGCTCCGCACGCGGCGGCGCGACCTCGCCACCGCGGGGGCCGGCGATCTCGCGGCGGCGATCGCGCAGACCGAGGCGAACAAGGGCAAGGAGTCGGCCGCACTCGCGGGCCTGCGCCAGCGCGGGGCTTCCGCCGCTGCCGGGACGTCCGCGACCGCGGAGGGTTCCGCGGCGACCGCGACCGCCGACCGGCGCATCGAGAAGATCGTGTTCGCGTGCGACGCCGGCATGGGCTCCTCGGCGATGGGCGCAAGCGTGCTGCGCAACAAGTTCAAGAAGGCCGGCATCGACGGCGTCGACGTCACGAACAAGGCCATCGCGAACCTGGACGGCACCGAGGACCTCATCATCACGCAGCAGCAGCTGACCGACCGCGCACGGGCGCGCAACGGCGAGGCGACGCACGTCTCCGTCGACAACTTCATGAACTCGCCCCGCTATGACGAGGTCGTGGAGCTCGTCCGCAAGCAGCACGACGGCGACGCCTGATCGCGCCGCGAGAACCGAAGGAAGGAACACCACATGAGCATCCTGACCCCCGATCGCGTCCGCATCCACACCGGCTCCGCCACCCAGGAGGAGGCGCTGCAGGAGGCGGCGGGGCTCCTGGTCGCGGCCGGCGCGGTGACGCCCGCCTACCTCGACGCCATGCGGCAGCGCGAGCAGACCGTGTCGACGTACATGGGCAACGGACTCGCCATTCCGCACGGCACGAACGAAGCCAAGAGCGAGATCCTCGCCTCCGCCCTCTGCGTCGTACGCTACGACGGCGGCGTGGACTGGGCGGGTGAACCCGCGACGTTCGTGATCGGCATCGCCGGCCGCGGGGACGAGCACCTGGAGATCCTGTCGCAGATCGCGATCCTGTTCTCCGACGAGGACGACGTCGCCCGCCTCGCCGCCGCAGGGTCCGCGGAGGAGCTGTACGGCATGCTCGCGGAGGTGAACGGCTGATGCCCGTCGCGGTGCACTTCGGCGCCGGCAACATCGGCCGCGGCTTCGTCGGCCTGCTGCTGCACGAGGGCGGGTACGAGCTGGTGTTCTCGGACGTGGCCGCCGAACTCGTGAACGCGATCAACGCGGCGCCGGAGTACACCGTGCACGAGGCGGGCCCCGGAGGCGTCGACCACGTCGTCACCGGCTACCGGGCGGTCGACAGCCGCACCGAACCCGAGGCGGCTGCGGCCGCCGTCGCCACCGCCGACGTCGTCACGACCGCGGTCGGCCCGACCGTGCTGCGGTTCGTCGCGCCGACGATCGTGGCGGGGCTGCGACTGCGCGACGCCGGCCGGGCCCCGCTGCAGATCATGGCGTGCGAGAACGCGATCGGCGCCACCGACCTGCTGCGCACGGAGATCGCCGTCGCGGCGGGCGACGACGCGCCGGCGCTCCTGTCCAGAGCGGTGTTCGCGAACACGGCCGTCGACAGGATCGTCCCGGCCCAGGCGCCGGGTCAGGGCGTGGACGTGACGGTCGAGCCCTACTTCGAGTGGGCCATCGAGAGCGGGCCGTTCGGCGACGACCCGCCGCACATCCCGGGCGCGCACTTCGTCGCCGACCTCGCCCCGTACATCGAGCGCAAGCTGTTCACGGTGAACACGGGCCACGCTGCGACTGCCTATTTCGGCGAGCGCGCGGGCGCGATCACGATCGCCGAGGCGCTCGAGGATCCGGCGACCGCGGCGGCTGTCGAGGCGGCGCTGCAGGAGACATCGAGCGTGCTGTCCGCAGTGCACGGGCTGGATCCGGCCGAACTCGCCGAATACCGTGCGAGGATCCTGGATCGCTTCCGCAATCCCCTGCTCCCCGACACGGTGCGCAGGGTGGGCCGCCAGCCGCTGCGCAAGCTGTCACGGCACGAGCGCTTCATCGGCCCGGCGTCGCTCGCCGTGGAACGCGGCCTCAGCGCGAGCTCACTGGTCGCCGCGGTCGGCGCCGCGCTGTCGTTCGACGCGCCCGAAGACGAGGAGGCCGTGCGTCTGCAGGAGCTGCTGCACACGCTCGACGCCGACGCCTTCACCGCCGAGGTGACGGGTCTCGACGCCGCCCATCCGCTGTTCGCTGCTGTGCGCGACGAGGTCGCCCTTCACCAGGACCGTTAGCGCGCGGGCCCCGTCCGACCGGGGCGGGGCCCGCCGTCCGGCTACGCTCGACACATGGACTTCCTCGCCCCGGTCACCCTCGAGAACGACTTCGTCCGGCTGGAGCCGCTCGCCCCGGAGCACGCCCTCGACCTCACCGCCGCGACCGCGGGGCTCGAGGACCGCTGGTACACCTCGGTGCCGTCCGCGGCGGAGGTGCCCGCCGAGATCGACCGGCGTCGGGGGATGCACGCGGAGGGAACCATGAACCCGTTCGCGATCGTGCGGCTGGACACCGGGCGCGCGGTCGGAATGACGACGTTCTGCGACATCGACCAGCCGAACCGCACCGTCGAGATCGGCTACACCTGGCTGTCGCCCGAGGTCCATGGCACGGCCGTGAACCCATCCGCCAAGCGCCTCCTGCTGGGGCACGCCTTCGAGCACTGCGACGCGATCCGCGTGCAGTTCTGCACGCACTTCCACAACCGGCAGTCCCGCGCGGCGATCGAGCGGCTCGGGGCGAAGCTGGACGGGATCCTGCGCAACCACCGCATCGGGGCGGACGGCGCCTTCCGGGACACCGTGGTGTACTCGATCCTCCCCCACGAGTGGCCCGCGGTGCGCAACGGCCTGGACGCGCGGCTCGAGCGTCGGCGCTGAGCACCGGCACGGCCGCGCACGGATGAGGAGAGCATGACGACGAAGTCATATGCCGTGATCGGCGCCGGCCCCTCCGGACTCGCCGTGATGCGCGCACTGCAGAAGACCGGCATCGACGCCGTCGGCTACGAGGCCTCGCACGGCGTCGGCGGACTCTGGGACATCACGAACCCGCGCAGCACGATGTACTCCTCGGCGCACCTGATCTCGTCACGCACCACGACGGAGTTCACCGAGTTCCCGATGGACAGCGACGTCGACTACCCGGGCCATCGCGTGCTCAAACGCTACTTCGACGACTATGCCGACGCCTTCGGACTGCGTGAGCGGTTCCGCTTCGGCACCAGGGTGAATCGTCTCGAGCGCGACGGCGACGGCTGGATCCTGCACGCCACGGCGCACGGCGACGACGGCGGGACCGAGTCCGTCGTGCGGCGTCACGACGGCGTGATCCTCGCGAACGGCACGCTCGCCGAACCGCATGTCCCGAGCTTCCCCGGAGAGTTCTCGGGCGAGATCATGCACACCAGCGCATACAAGGACCCCGCACAGCTCGCCGGCAGACGAGTGCTCATCATCGGCGCCGGCAACTCGGGCTGCGACATCGCGGTGGACGCCGTGCATCACGCGGCCGGCGTCGACATGAGCGTGCGTCGCGGCTACTACTTCGTGCCGCGCTATCTCTTCGGCCGCCCCAGTGACACGCTCAACCAGGGCAGGCCGCTACCGGCACGCATCAAGCAGGCGATCGACTCCCGGGTGCTGCGGGCGTTCACCGGCGACCCCGTGCGCTTCGGCTTCCCCCGGCCCGACTACCGCATCTACGAGTCGCACCCCATCGTGAACACCCTCGTACTGAACCATCTCGGTCAGGGCGATCTGCGGATCCGCGCCGACATTGACCGCTTCGATGGCCGCACCGTGCGCTTTCGCGACGGCACGGCGGGCGACTACGACCTCGTCCTGCTCGCGACCGGTTATGCATTGGACTACCCGTTCGTCGACCGCGAGCACCTGAACTGGACGGGTGCCTCGCCCCGGCTGTTCCTGAACGTGTTCCCGCCGTCGTTCAACGGCCTGTACATGATGGGCATGATCGAAGCCAGCGGCATCGGCTGGCAGGGCCGCTACGAGCAGGCCGAGCTGATCGCCGCGTACCTCGCCGCGGAGAGCGCGGATCCGGCCCGCGCCGTCGCGTTCCGGGAGCGGGTCGCGACCGGCTCATGGCCCGATCTCACCGGCGGATACCGCTACCTCGGGCTCGCGCGCATGTCGTACTACGTCAACAAGGACGCGTATCGACGAGCCGTGCGTACGGAGAGGGCCTCCCTGGCCGGGGCAGGAGAGCGATGAGACGCGTCATGGTCACCGGCGGCGCCGGCTTCCTCGGCACCAGAGTCACCAGCCTCCTCTCCGACCACCCCGACGTCGACGTCGTGATCTGCGGCGACCTCCGCGAGTCCGAGGTGCCCGGTGTCGTCTCGGTCTCCGTGGACGTCACGGATCCGCTCGGGCTGCCCGACCTGCTGCGCCGGCATCGCATCGACACAGTGGTGCACCTGGCGGCGATCGTCAACCCCGGCCGCGATGTGCAAGGCGAGTTCCGCGTCGATGTCCAGGGCTCCTCCAATGTGCTGGCAGCGTGCGTGGAATCCGGCGTGCGCCGCCTCGTGGTCTCGAGCTCGGGCGCCGCGTACGGGTACCACCCCGACAATCCGGCCTGGATCGACGAGACCGACGCGCTGCGTGGGAACGACGAATTCCCCTACTCACGGCACAAGCGCATGATCGAGGAGATGCTCGCGGCGGCGCGCACCACGCATCCGGCGCTGGAACAGGTCGTCTTCCGGATCGGCACGATCCTGGGACCCACCGTGCGCAACCAGATCACGGCACTGTGGGATGCGAAGCGGATCCTGCACATCGCCGGCGCCGACTCCCCCTTCGTGTTCGTCTGGGTGGACGACGTCGCCGCGGCGATGGTGCGTGCGGCATTGGGCGAGGGCCCTGCCGGAATATACAACGTGGCCGGCGACGGGGCGCTGACCGTGCCGCAGATCGCTCGTCGGCTGCGCAAGCCGCTGCTGACGATCCCGGCGCCGCTTCTGGCGATCGCCCTCGCGATCGGCAGCGCCCTGCGTCTGACGCAGCACGGTCCGGAGAAGATCCGCTTCCTGCGTTACCGGCCGGTGCTGCGCAACGATCGTCTGAAGCACGAGTTCGGTTACACGCCGCGACTCACCTCGGCCGAGGCGTTCGAGGAGTACCTGCGCACGCACCCGGACGTCGTGCACGCCGGCTGAGGGTCACCACGCGGCCGCTCTTCAGCCGGTCTTCGTGAACACCCCGAGGCCCGACGGCTGAGGCACCTGCGCGAACTTGTCGAAGTACGCCAGCGTCACGCCGTGCACGGCACCGCCCGCACGGGTGAACACGGCCGAGGAAAGGGAACCCGGAGGCGCCCCCTCCCCGGTCGGCGCGAAGGACAGCGTGTCGCCGTCCCACGGGTCGATGTCGAACGTGTAGCCGCCCGTGGGCCCCATCGCACCGTGGAGCTTGCCACCGGAGGACGTGATCGTGAGGGTGCCGAGGTACGGGCTCGTATAGGTGCCGACGTAGTCGGCGTCCGGTCCGTGCGGCGTGGCGCCGGCCGGCGGCTTCTCGCCGGCCAGGTCGCCGACAGGAGCGTTGTAATGCGCGAAGACGCCGCCGTAGGCCTGCACCCAGTCGCGCGTCTGCGCGCCGTACAGCACATCGTCGAGGAACTGCTGGTTCACCGCCTCCGGCACGCCGATGGGTGCCCCGTTCGTGAGCACGACGATGCCCAGGTCGAGATCCGGGACCATCGCCTCGGCGGTGGCGGTACCGAGCTCGAACCCACCGGAGTGGCTCAGCACGACCCTTCCGCCGGCGCCCGATCCGACGTTGCTGCCGAAACCGTAGTGTCCCGGCCGCTGGTCGAGCCCGCTGTTGCGGGAGTTCACGATCTGCGCCGAGAACGCTTGGGTGAGCGGCGCAGGGTCGATGAAGTCCTTGCCGGCGAGCTTGCCATCGGCGAGCACCACCGCCATCCACTTGGCCACGTCCCCAGCCGTCGACGCCACCCCTCCGGCCGGCGCTTCCGCATCGGGGTCCCGGTCGAACAGCGGCTCGAAGTCGCCCGCCCCGATCCGCGCGTGCTGCACGGCCCGGTCGCGCGTGGCGAGGAACTCGGCGTGCGAGGACGTGGTGGAGGTCATCCCGAGCGGGTCGAACAGCAGCTCCTTCGCGGTCTGCTCCCAGGTCTCGTGCCGCGCCGCGGCGACGGCCACCGCGCCGGTGGTGAGCCCGAAGTTCGAGTACTGGTACGTCGTGCGGAAGGGCGCGAGCGGGATCTGGTTCAGGTGCGCCAGGATGTAGTCGCGGTCGAAGCCGAGATCCTCGAGCTCGTCGCCGCCGCCGGTCGGGATGCCGGTGCGGTGCGCGAAGGCGTCGCCGATCGTCGCGTTCGCCGTGACGTACGGATCGTCGAACGTCATCGACGGCATCAGGTCCTTGATCGGGGTGCTCCAGGTGATGCTCGGATCCTCGGTCATCGCGCGCGCGACGATCGTGCCCGAGATCGGCTTCGACATCGACGCGATCATGAACAGCGTGTTGACATCGACCGGGGCTCCGGTGCGTTTGTCACGCACTCCGAACGCCCCCTCGTACACCGTCTTCCCTTTCGAGACCACGGCGACTGTGGCGCCGGGGACACCGGTGCGCTTGAGCGCGTCGGCGACGTGCCCCGGGAGTTTCTTCAGTGCGGCGGCGACGGCCGTCACGCGGTCGGTGTACAGCGGCATCACGTCCTGATTCGGCGCCACCCCGGTCTGCACGTGCACCGGCTGTCCGCCCTGCGTCGGCGCCGAGCACCCCGCCACGGCGCCGACCATCAGCAGTGTCACCGAGGCCGCGATCAACGGCGATCCCCGGCGCGCAGCACCGGTCCTGTTCCTTGCGGGCGCCATGCCGCTCCTCTTCTCGCGCCTCCCCTCGGTGAGGCTAGCGAGCGCGGAACCCGCGGGGCAAGATGTCACCGCGTGCTGAGACCGATTCGTTCCCGTCGACCTCCTCGGAGGCGGAACGACTTCTCAGGACGCCCGAAGGTCCTGGGCGAACATCACCAGGATGCCGCTGGGCCCGCGAAGGTAGGTCAGCTTGTACACGTCCTGATAGTTCGCCACTCCCCGCAGCGGGACGCACCCGTGCCGCGCGGCGATCGCGAGAGCCTCGTCGATGTCGTCGACGGCGAACGCGATGCGGTGCATGCCGATCTCGTTCGGCAGCGTCGGCTCGGTCTCGATCGCGTCGGGATGGATGTACTCGAACAGCTCGACGCGGCCGTTCCCGTCCGGCGTCTGCAGCACCGCGATCCTCGCGTGATTGCCGTCGAGCCCGACGGCCGTGTCCGTCCACTCCCCTGACACCGTGTCGCGCCCCAGCACGGTGAGCCCGAGGTCGGTGAAGAACGAGATGGTCGCTTCGAGGTCCCGGACGGCGATGCCGACGTTGTCCATGCGGATGGCCATGCCTGGCACTCTACGCCGACGGGTTCGCGGACCCCGTCATCCGTGCGTGCCGGCCTCGACCAGGAACACGCCGCCGACGATCACGGCAAGACCGATCGCCGTCATGACCGAGATGTGGTCGCGGAACAGGACGCGCCCGAGTACCGCGGTGGCGGCGACGCCGAGCGCCGCCCAGACCGCGTACGCGATGCCGACCGGCATGCCCAGCGCCAGCACGGCGCCCAGGAGCACGTACGAGGCGAGATAGCCGAGCGCGATGGCGGGGATGTGACGCCGCCGCCGGAAGCCCTCGGAGGCCCGCAGACTCAGCGTGGCGGTCACCTCCGAGGCGATCGCGCCGAGCAGCAGCAGCCACGTCATGAGGCGCTCCCCGCATCTCCGCGGGCATGCCGGGTACCCAGCTCGGCCAGCAGCACGCCGGCGATGATCACTCCGAGCCCGACGAGGGAGAGCGGGCTCAGCGTCTCGGCGAACAGTGCCGCCGCAGCGAGCGCGGTGAGCGCCACGCCGATCGCGGACCAGATCCCGTAGGCCACGCCCACGGGCATGCCGCGGGTGAGCACGATCCCGAGCAGCCAGAACGACCCGCCGTAGCCGATCACGACCACGCAGAGCCACCACCAGGATCCGCCCGTCGACACCGCCCGCAGGCTCAGCGTCGCGCTGACCTCCAGCACGATCGCGAGCAGCAGCGGCGGCCAGGCGCTGGCCGGGCGACGGCCTGCGGCGTCCGCGTCCTGGCCCTCGCCGGCCGGTTCAGGCGAGGACATCGTCGAGCAGCGGATGCAGATGCCGGGAGCGCAGCGTCCGCGCGGCGTTCGCGGCGCCGGCCGCCAGAGCGTCGGCCACCGCATGTCCCGCCAGCGTCGCATCGAGCACGCCGGCGAAGAAGGCGTCGCCGGCGCCATTGGTGTCGACGACCTCGACCGGCACCGCCGCCACATGATGCAGCGCGCCTTCGCCGTCGACAGCGATCGCACCGTCGGCCCCGAGCGTACACACGGCGAGGGAGGCTCCCGCGTCGATGCAGTCACGCAGGAAGCCCTCGGGATCCGAAAGCCGGTCGGCGTTGCAGAAGATCACGTCCGCGGCCGCGAGAAATGGCTGGTGGAACGCCGCGGTTCCGTCGTAGTCATGGAGATCGACCCAGATCGGGGCCCCGGCCGTGCGCGCCTCGTCGATCGCGGCGAGCCCCTCCGCGGAGAGGTCGAGCACGATCGCTGCGGCGCCGGCGAGCGCGGGCTCCTCGCCGGCGAGCGCCTCCCACCCCGCCGCGAGCTCCGGCGAGGACAGGAACACCGATACCCGCTCACCGGCATCCGTCATGAGGTTCAGATGGCGTTCCGAGACGGTGGCCTCGCGCAGGCCGAGCAGAGACAGCCCCGCTCCGTCCAGCGCATCGCGGATCCGCAGTCCCGCCGCATCGCGGCCGACCCGCGCGCGGAGGGATACGGCGCGCCCGAGACCGCGCAGACTCAGCGCCTTGCCGGCGCTCGTCCCACCGACCGTCTGCCAGTCCGCCTCCGCGAACTGCATGTGCGGCGTCGGCTCCGGCAGCCGGTCCAGCAGCACGATGGTGTTCCACGAGACCGCCCCGACGACGGCGACCCGCCCCGCATCGGGGGCTTCACTCATCGAAGCCCTCAGCGATCAGCTCGACCAGCTCCTCCCGCTCCTCGACGGGGAGGAACGCACCGGCGGCGGCGTTGAACTGGAAGGACTCGAGGTCCTCGAGGTCGTAGCCGAACGCGTCGACGAGCAGCGCCATCTCCCGAGTCAGCGAGGTCGCGCTCATCGTGCGGTTGTCGACGTTCACGGTCACCGCGAAGCCCAGCTGGTAGAGGAGGTCGAACGGGTGGTCGGCGAACTCGGTCCCCCAGGCGGCGATCGCGCCGGTCTGCAGGTTGGACGACGGCGAGAGCTCGAGCGGAATCTCCCGATCGCGCACCCAGCGCGCCAGATCGCCGAAGCGGACCTGCACCTCCTCGCCGTCGCGATTGACGATCTCCAGATCCTCGGCGATCCGCACGCCGTGACCGAGGCGCAACGCGCGGCCGTCGACCAGCGCGGAACGGATCGAGTCCGGTCCGGCGGCCTCGCCCGCATGCACGGTCGTGGGGAACATCTGCCCGGCCAGGTACTCGAAGGTCTCCCGGTAGCGCGAGGACGGATACCCCGCCTCCGGGCCCGCGGTGTCGAAGCCCACCACGCCGCGATCCCTGTTGGCGACGGCGAGTTCGGCGATCTCGCGCACGCGGTCGGTCTGCCGCATCGCGGAGAGCAGCTGTCCCACCCGGATGCTCTTGCCCCGGCTCTCCGCAGCGTCCTCCGCCTCGTCGATGCCGTCCTGCACGGCCTCGACCGCCTGCTGCAGGCTGAGCCCGTTCGCGAGGTGCAGCTCGGGCGCCCAGCGCACCTCGCCGTACACGACGCCGTCGCGCACCAGATCCTCGACGAACTCGCGCGAGATGCGGCGCAGGTTCTCGGCGCTCTGCATCACGGAGAGGGAGACGTCGAACGTCTTCAGGTAGTCGACCAGGGATCCGGCCGACGCCTGGGTGCGGAACCACATCGCGAGCCCGGTCGGATCGGTGTGCGGCAGTTCGATCCCCGCCGCATCGGCGAGTTCGATGATCGTGGCGGGGCGCACCCCGCCGTCGAGGTGATCGTGCAGCGAGACCTTGGGGAGGCTCCGGAGGGACAGACCCTCGACCTCCAGGTCGCCGTTCGCGTCGATGGGCATGACAGATCCTTCCTCAGCGGTCGATCGATGGGAATCGTCAGGGATGTTCCGAGAGGAACCGGACAGGGCGCCGCGCAGACGCCGCGCCCGGAATCAGCCTAGGCCGTGATGCGCTCACGCACGAGGGGCGCGCGCTCGATGTGCTCGGCGCCGATCTCCCACGCGCCGTCCACCGCCTCCAGGGCACGGTCGAACCGCGCCGCGTCGTCAGCCGAAAGCGTGAACACCGGGTCGCCGGCGCGCACGGCATCGCCGGGCTTCACGTGCAGGTCGATGCCCGCGGCGAACACCACCGCGTCTTCGGCGCGGGCGCGGCCCGCTCCCAGGCGCCAGGCTCCGATGCCGAACGGCAGCGCGTCCATGCGGGTCACGAATCCGTCCGATGCGGCGGTCACGGTATGCGTCTCGCGTGCGGTCGGCAGAGCCGCGTCGGGGTCGCCGTCCTGTGCGCGGATCATGGCCTTCCACGAGTCCATCGCGCGGCCGTCGTCCAGCGCCTTCTCCACGTCGGCGTCCGGCTGTCCGCTGAGCGCCAGCATCTCCCGGGCGAGCGCGATCGTGAGCTCGCGGATGTCCGCAGGGCCGCCTCCGGCGAGCACCTCGACGGACTCGCGCACCTCGTTCGCGTTGCCGATCGCGAGACCGAGCGGCACGTTCATGTCGGTGAGCAGCGCGGTGGTCTGCACGCCCGAGTCGGTGCCGAGCGCCACCATGGTGCGGGCCAGTTCGCGCGCGCGATCGATGTCCTGCATGAAGGCGCCGGATCCGAACTTGACGTCCAGCACCAGCGCGTCGGTGCCCTCGGCGATCTTCTTGGACATGATGCTCGACGCGATCAGCGGAATCGCCTCCACCGTGCCGGTGACGTCGCGCAGCGCGTAGAGCTTCTTGTCCGCGGGAGCGAGACCGGATCCGGCCGCGCAGATCACCGCGCCCACGTCGCCCTGCAGCTGCGCGAACATCTCCTCGTTGCTGAGCGCGGCACGCCAGCCGGGGATCGATTCGAGCTTGTCCAGGGTGCCGCCGGTGTGGCCGAGGCCACGGCCGCTCAGCTGCGGCACCGCCACGCCGAAGCAGGCCACGAGCGGGGCCAGAGGGAGGGTGATCTTGTCTCCCACGCCACCGGTGGAGTGCTTGTCGACGGTCTTCTTGCCGAGGGCGGCGAAGCTCATCCGCTCCCCCGACGCGATCATGGCGTCGGTGAGCACGCGGATCTCGTCGCGCTCCATGCCGCGCTGGAACACGGCCATCGCGAACGACGCCATCTGCGGATCCGTGACGTAGCCGCGCGTGTAGGCGTCGACCATCCACCGCAGCGCCGGCTCGGGCACGGTCCCGCCGTCGCGCTTGGCGCGGATGACGTCCACCGCATCGAAAGGCTCGACCGCACTCATCGGATGTTCTCCAGATCTCTCGGCCCGAACGCGTCGGGCAGCACTTCGTCGATGGTCCTGATCCCGGACACGGTCTCCAGCAGCATCCCCGGCGCGGAGTGCTCGTACAGCAGCTGCCGGCAGCGACCGCAGGGCATGATCGTGTCGCCCTCGCCGTTCACGCAGAGGAACGCGACGAGGCGGCCTCCGCCTGACATGAACAGATCGCCCACCATCGCGCACTCGGCGCACAGAGTGACGCCGTAGGAGGCGTTCTCGACGTTGCAGCCGGAGACGATCCGGCCGTCGTCGACGAGCGCGGCGGCGCCCACGCGGTAGTGCGAGTACGGGGCGTAAGCCTTGTGCTGGGCCTCGTCGGCGACGCGGCGCAGCTCGTCCCAATCGATGTCCATGAACGACCTCCTAGGACTTGATGTACGGCTTGCCGTCGGCCGCGGGCGCCTTGATCTGCCCCACGAACCCGACCACTGCGAGGATCGTCACCACATACGGCAGCATCAGCATGAACTCGCCGGGGATGGGCGTGCGCAGCACCGCGAGCAGGTTCTGCAGGTTCGTCGCGAAACCGAACAGCAGCGCAGCGAGCGCCGCGCGCACCGGATCCCAGCGCCCGAAGATCACCGCGGCCAGCGCGATGAAGCCGAGCCCCGCCGTCATGTCCTTGGTGAACTGCGGCACCGAGACCAGGGTGAAGTAGGCGCCGCCGATGCCGGCGATCGCCCCGGCGAGCTGCAGGTTCCAGAACCGCGTCGGGTTCACCTTGATGCCGACGGTGTCGGCGGCATGGGGGTGCTCGCCGACGGCGCGCACACGCAATCCCCAGCGGGTGCGGTACATCGCCCACGCGACGAGAGCGACCACGACGTACATCAGATAGACCAGGAATGTCTGGTTGAACAGCGCCGGTCCGATCACGGGGATGTCGCCGAGGACCGGGATCTTGATGAGCGCGAACCGGGTGGGGCTGTTCAGCGTCTGCGCGTTGGGCGCGAGCACGCCCTGATACAGGAATCCGGTCAGGCCCGAGGCGAAGACGTTGAGGACCACGCCGACGATGACCTGGTCGACGAGGTACTTGATCGCGAACGCGCCCAGGACGAGCGAGATCAGGATGCCGCCCAGCATCGCACCGATGAGACCCACGAACGGGTTGTGCGTGAGAGAGCCGAGGATCGTCGCCGTGAATGCGCCGAGCAGGAACTGTCCCTCGATCGCGACGTTGACGACACCAGCGCGCTCGCCGATCACGCCGGCGAGGGCGCCGAAGACGAGCGGCACCGCGAGCGAGATGGATCCTCCGAGCAGGCCGGTGAGCGTGATCGCGCCGGCTGCGCCCGCACCCGCCCAGGTGAGGAACGCGGTCATCGCGAGCACCGCGTACACGATCGGCACCCACAGGGGGATCTTCCGGTACTGGAGCGCGGCGATCAGGGCCAGCACGCCGAGTCCGACCGCGATCACCCACGTGGTCCAGAGCACCGGCCCCGCAGGGACGGCGACGTCGCCGAGGCGGATCACTGCGCTCGCCTCGGACAGGCGGAACGTCGTGGTCCCGTAGCGCGGCACGAACAGGAACAGCAGCCCGAGCAGGGCGACGATCGCCAGCAGCGTGATCGGGACCTTCAGCGAGCGGACCTTGACGACGGTCGGCGCGTCGAGCACGGGTGCCGAGGTGAGGGAGGTGCTCATGCTGCCGCCGCCTTCGTGTCGGAGGAATCGGAGTTCTTGGCCGCCCGGCGCGCGATCCGCGCCTTGGAACGCTGCGAGCGCTCCGAGTCGTCCTTGGGCAGGAAGAAGATGGTGCGGATCAGCGGAGGCGCCGCGATGAACAGCACGATCAGCGACTGCACCACGAGCACGATGTCGACGGGAATCGACTGGAGCGCCTGCATCGGGAACGAGCCCGCCTTCAGAGCGCCGAACAGCAGTCCGGCCCAGAAGGTGCCCCACGCACGGCTGCGGCCGAGCAGCGCCACCGTGATGGCGGTGAACCCGATACCGGCGTCGATGCCGCCGTCGAAGCCGCTCGTGATCGTGCTCTGGATCTGGAACATGCCGGCCAGGCCGGCAAGTCCGCCGGAGAACAGCATCGCGTAGATGTAGACACGCGGAACGCTGATGCCCGCGGCCCGTGCCGCGTTGGGGTTCTCCCCCACGGCGCGCATGCGGAAACCGAGACCGGACCGCTCGACGAGCCACCACACGAACAGCGTCGCGATGATCACGATCGGGAAGCCCCAGTCGATCAGGTCGAGTCCGGGGAGCTTGGGCAAAATCGCGGTCGGTGGGGTGGGCCGGGTGATCGGCTGGATCTGACCGGGCCGCTGCAGCAGCTGCGGCACCTGCACCATCCACGTCACGAAGTAGAACGCGACGTAGTTGAGCATGATCGTGAGGATGACCTCGTGGGCACCGGTGCGGGCCTTGAGCAGCCCCACGAGCCCGCCCCAGAGCGCACCGGCGGCGATGCCGACGATCAGTGTGAGCGGGATCTGGATGAGCGCGGGCAGGTTCAGCTGGAACGTCACGAGCGCTGCCGCCGCGCAGGCGATGAGCATCTGACCGCGGGCGCCGATGTTGAACAGGCCGACGCGGAACGCCACCGCGATGCCGAGACCGGCGGCGATGAGCGGCGCGGCGAACCCGATGGTATTGCCCAGCGGCTTCACGGCGGACCAGAAGTCGGAGGCGCTGAAGTCGATGATCGATCCGTTGAACAGCGCGGAGTAGGCGCCGATCACGGCGCTCCAGGCGGCGCCCAGCGTGTCGGTGGGCCGTGCGAAGAAGTAGCCGGCCGCCGTCTGCACATCGGGATTGGTGACGGCGATCAGCACGCCGCCGACGATGAGCGCCAGCAGGATGGCCAGCACCGTGGTGACCGCGCTGCCGCGCAGGATCTCCCGGAGCACACGGTTCGAGACCGGGATCTCCTGGATGTTGCGGGTCATCGGCGGCTGGGGTGCGGGCGCGACCGGACCGCCGTCCGCGCTGGGCGCGGGCTCGGGCGCCGGCGTGCCGGAGGTAGGCGCGGATTCGGTGCTCATGCGGCTGCCTCCGTGGGGTTCTCGCCGGCCATCATCAGGCCGAGCACGTCGCGCGGGGTGTCCCCCGGGACGATTCCGACGATGCGTCCGCGGTACATGACCGCGATGCGGTCGGCGAGGGCGGTCACCTCGTCCAGTTCGGTCGACACCACGATCACCGGGATGCCGGAGTCGCGGGTCTCGACGATGCGCTTGTGGATGAACTCGATGGATCCGACGTCCACGCCGCGCGTGGGCTGCGAGGCGAGCAGCAGCTTGAGGTCGCGGTTGAGTTCGCGCGCGATGACGACCTTCTGCTGGTTGCCGCCCGAGAGGGATCCAGCCGCCTGGCCCGGTCCCTGCGTGCGGATGTCGAACTCCACGATGCGCTCTTTCGCGAACGTGTCGAGCACGCTGCGCACGATGGTCCCGAAGCGGGTGAAGGCCGGGTCATCGGAGCGGTCGAGGATGAGATTCTCCGCAACGGAGAAGGCGCCCACGAGACCATCCTCGTTGCGGTCCTCCGGGACGAACCCGACACCGGCCTCGAGCACCTGGTGCACGTTGCGGCCGATCAGCTCCATGCCGTCGAGGGAGATGGATCCGGTCGAGCGCGCGCCCAGTCCCATGATCGCCTCGGCCAGCTCGGTCTGCCCGTTGCCTTGCACGCCGGCGACGGCCAGGACCTCGCCCGGGCGCACATCGAAACTGATGTCGTCGACCACGACGACGCCGTCCGGCGCGATCACGCGCAGGTCCTTCACGCGCAACCCGCCTTCGCCGATCTTGGGCGGATCCTTGTGCACCGTCAGCTCGACCGCGCGCCCCACCATCATCGAGGCGAGCTCGGTGTTCGAGGACTTCGGGTCGGCCTCGCCGACCACCCTGCCCAGACGGATCACGGTGATCTTGTCCGCGATCGCTCGAACCTCGCGCAGTTTGTGCGTGATGAACACGATCGCCGTGCCCTCGTCGCGCAACTGCTTCATGATCTCCATGAGCTCGTCGGTCTCCTGAGGGGTGAGCACCGCGGTCGGCTCGTCGAACACGAGCACCTTCGCGTCACGACTCAGAGCCTTGATGATCTCCACGCGCTGCTGCACGCCGACCGGCAGGTCCCCCACGATCGCGTCCGGATCGACCTCGAAGCCGAACCGCGAGGCGACCTCGCGGACGTGCTCGCGGGCGGCGGCGATGTCCAGCACGCCGAACGCCTTGGACTGCTCGTGCCCGAGCATGACGTTCTCGGCGACGGTGAAGACCGGGATGAGCATGAAGTGCTGGTGCACCATGCCGATGCCGGCCGCCATCGCGTCGCCGGGGCCGCGGAAGTGCTGCGGCACGCCGTCGAGCAGGATCTCGCCCTCATCGGCCTGGTAGAGGCCGTAGAGCACGTTCATCAGCGTCGACTTGCCGGCGCCGTTCTCGCCCAGGAGGGCGTGGATCTCGCCAGGTTCGACGACCACGTCGATGTGGTCGTTGGCGACCAGGGATCCGAAGCGCTTGGTGATGCCGCGGAGCTCGAGCTTCATAACTGTGACCCTATCCGGGAAGGGGGGACTCAAGAAGAGCGCGGGGCGCCGGATCCCGCCATCGCGCTTCGCAGCAGCGACGGCGGGATCTTCAGCGCCCCGCGTCAGGGGAATTACTTCGGGGACGCGGCCGATTCGACCTTGATGTCGCCCTTGACGATCTTGTCCTGCAGCGCCTTCAGCTCGTCGGTCAGACCCTTCGGGAGCTTGCTCTCGAAGTCGTGGAACGAGGACAGGCCGACGCCGTTGTTCTCCAGCGTGCCGACGTAGGGGGTCGGGTCGAAGCTGCCCTTGGCGGCGTCGAGGACGGTGGTGTTGACCGCGTCATCGATGCGCTTCATGACCGAGACCAGGATCTGGTCGGCGACCGACGGGTCAGCAACGGCGAGGTCGGAGTCCACGCCGAGCATGACCGTCTTCTTGCCGCTGTCCTTGATCGCGGCACTGGCGGACAGGTAGATCGGACCGCCGACGGGGAAGATCACGTCGACGCCCTGGCCGAGGATCGAGTTCGCGGTCTGCTTGGCGGTGTCGTTCGCGGCGAAGGCGCCCGTGAACGAGCCGTCCTGCGCGGACTTGTCCCAGCCGACCGAGGCGACGTTGCTGCCCTTGTCCTCGTCGTACTTCTTGACGCCGTCGACGAAGCCGTCCATGAAGATCGTCACCGGCGGGATCTTCATGCCGCCGAAGGTGCCGACCTTGTTGCCGCCCTCCTGCGCCGACCAAGCCGCAGCGGCGTAGCCGCCGAGGTAGGCCGCCTGAGCGGTGTCGAAGAGGATCGGCTTGATGTTCGGCGCGTCGGGCTTGCCGTCGTTGTTGGTGTCGGCCAGCGAGTCGATGATGCCGAAGTTGATCTTCGGGTTCGCCTGCGCGGCGGTGGAGATCGCGGCGTCGAGCTTGAAGCCGACGCCGATGATCATGGTGCACTTGCCCGAGATCAGCGAGTCGATGTTGCTCTTGTAGTCGTTGTCCGACTTCGACTCGACCTCGAGCGCCTTGACACCCAGGGTCTTGGCCGCCTTGTCCATGCCGATCTTGGCCGACTCGTTGAAGGACTTGTCATTGAAGCCGCCGCTGTCGGAGACGAGGCAGGGCTTGAAGTTCGCGTCGGCCGGCTTCGCCCCGCCGCTCGAGCTCGCCGGAGCAGGAGCGGATCCGCAACCTGCGAGGGCGACGATGACACCGGCGGCGATGGTCGCGCCGATCAGCTTCTTGGTGATGGTCACACGGGCCTCCAGAAAACGAGCCCGCGGCCATCGCGGGTCACTTGAAAGTTACCGACTATGACGAAGATCGGGCATCCTCGTCCGTGTCGCTGGAGTCAATGGTTACAAACATGAGATCACATGCGCTCATCCGCGCTCATATGAGCAGTGCGCCCGAACCATCCCTGCTTTCGTGCAGCCTCGTGCGCATCTGCGGATGACGCGGCGACGAATCAGAGCACGTCGCCGCGCCCGGTGAGCTTGAGCGACTCGACCACGCCCTTCACCCGCTGTGCGTGCTCGATCGTCGTCACGAGAAGCGCGTCCGGGGTGTCCACCACCACGATGTCCTGCACGCCGACCAGGCTGATCACCCGCGACGTCTGGCTGACCAGGATCCCGCTCGCCGCGTCCGACAGCACTCGGGCGGAAGCGCCGAGCACGGCGAGGTCGTTCTTGCGGCCGTTCAGGATGAGCTTGGTGAGCGAGGCGAAGTCCCCCACGTCATCCCAGTCGAAGTGGCCTGGCACCACGGCCAGCCGGCCGCCCTCGGCCGCCGGCTCGGCGACCGCGTAGTCGATCGCGATCTTCGGCAGCGCCGGCCATACGCGATCCACCGCGGGGCCGCGCCGCTCCCGGTCGTCCCAGGCATCGGCGAGCTCCATGAGACCGGCGTGCAGGGCGGGCTGGTGCCGTTCGATCTCCGCCAGAAGCACGTCGGCTCTCGCGATGAACATGCCCGCGTTCCAGAGATAGCTGCGGTCGGCGACGTACTTCCTTGCCGTGGCGAGGTCGGGCTTCTCCACGAACCTCTCCACCAGGGCGGCCTCTCGCGCGCCCTCGATCTCGAGCTCCGCGCCCTGCTTGATGTAGCCGAAGCCGACCGCCGGCTCTGTCGGCGTGATGCCGATCGTGACGATGTATCCCTCTCGCGCGACCTCGACAGCGTCACGCACGGCGAACTCGAACACGCGCGTGCCGCGGATGACATGGTCCGCGCTGAAGGACCCGATGATCACGTCCGGGTCGCGGCGGTGCAGGATCGCTGCGGCGAGCCCGATCGCCGCCGCCGACTCGCGCGGCTCGGACTCCAGGAACACGTTCTTGTCGGCGATGCCCGGGAGCTGCGCCTCCACCGCCGCGCGGTGCGCGCGCCCGGTCACCACCGCGATCCGGTCAGGGCCGGTCAGCGGCTCCAGCCGGTCCCAGGTGTCGCGCAGCAGCGACTGTCCGGATCCGGTCAGATCGTGCAGGAACTTCGGCGCATCGGCTCGGGACAGCGGCCACAGCCGGCTCCCGATGCCTCCGGCGGGGATGACGGCATAGAAGTCAGGGATCGGCTCGCGCATGGGACCCAGGGTAGCGAGGGCCCCGACTCGGCCTCTCGGAACCCGCACTCACGATCGCATCCGTGCATGGTTCCGATCGCAGAACCGCATGATCGCTAAGGGTCGCCTTCGTCGCTCCCAGCCATCTGACAGGAATAGGATGAGGGGGATCGGACGCCTGCGCGCCGCGATCCTTCGCTATCGATCAGGGAGGACGACTGTGTCCGCAAGCACTCGCTTGACACCTTCGATTGCGGAAACCACGTCCAAGACGCCGCGCGGCACCCTTTACCGGGGTCGCGAAGGCATGTGGTCCTGGGTTCTGCATCGCATCACCGGAATCGCCATCTTCTTCTTCCTCCTGGTGCACGTGCTCGACACGTCGCTCATCCGGGTCTCGCCGGAGGCGTACAACGCGGTCCTCGGCACGTACAAGAACCCGATCATGGGACTCGGCGAGACGGTGCTCGTCGCCGCCATCGTGTTCCACGCTCTGAACGGGCTGCGCATCATCCTCATCGACGTGTGGTCGAAGGGCGCCCAGTACCAGAAGCAGATGTTCTGGATCGTCATCGGCCTCTGGCTGGTGCTGCTGGCAGGCTTCGTGCCGCGCCACCTGATCAACGTGTTCTCTCACGTGGGAGGTGCGAGCTGATGGCCGCGGACGTCTTCACCACGCAGCACATGGCGGCCCCGCGCCGCAACAAGGGCGTCAACCTCGAGAAGTGGGGTTGGATCTACATGCGCGTCTCGGGCGTCGTGCTCGTCGTGCTGATCTTCGGCCACCTGTTCGTCAACCTCATGCTCGGCGAGGGCATCCACGCGCTGGACTTCGCATTCGTCGCAGGCAAATACGCCACGCCGTTCTGGCAGTGGTGGGACGTGCTGATGCTGTGGCTGGCCCTGATCCACGGCGCCAACGGCATGCGCACCGTCGTGAACGACTACGTCGGGCACGCGGGCATCCGCAAGACCCTGCTGGTCGTGCTCGGCCTGGCCGCCGCGCTGCTCATCGTGCTCGGCACCCTCGTCGTGTTCACCTTCGACCCCTGTAACGGCGTGTTCGAGAGCGGCGCCATGTGGGACACCTGCAAGGCGCTGGGCAAGTAACCCGGCGACCACCGGCGAGACGAACTCCCCCGCGGCTGCGACGAAAAGCTCAGAGAATAGGCAGAACCAGTGACCACTGAGACCCAGGATTCCGTCGTCAAGAACGGCGTGCACCACCATCAGTTCGACATCGTGATCGTCGGCGCCGGAGGCGCCGGCATGCGTGCGGCGATCGAAGCCGGCCCCGGCGCGAAGACCGCGGTGATCTCGAAGCTCTATCCCACCCGCTCCCACACGGGAGCGGCGCAGGGCGGCATGGCCGCGGCGCTCGCGAACGTCGAGGAGGACAGCTGGGAGTGGCACACCTTCGACACCGTCAAAGGCGGCGACTACCTCGTCGACCAGGATGCGGCGGAGATCCTCGCCAAGGAGGCCATCGACGCGGTCATCGACCTCGAGAACATGGGCCTGCCGTTCAACCGCACGCCCGAGGGCAAGATCGACCAGCGCCGCTTCGGCGGGCACACCGCCGAGCACGGCAAGACCCCCGTGCGCCGCGCCTGCTATGCCGCCGACCGCACCGGCCACATGATCCTGCAGACGCTGTTCCAGAACTGCGTGAAGCTCGGCATCAACTTCTTCAACGAGTTCTACGTGCTCGACCTCATCACGGTGAAGGACGACGAGGGCAAGACCGGCATCGCCGGCGTCGTCGCCTACGACCTGTCCACCGGCGAGCTGCACGTCTTCCACGCCAAGGCCGTGATCTTCGCGACCGGCGGCTTCGGCAAGATCTTCAAGACCACCTCGAACGCGCACACCCTCACCGGCGACGGCGTCGGGATCGTGTGGCGCAAGGGGCTGCCGCTCGAGGACCTGGAGTTCTTCCAGTTCCACCCGACCGGCCTGGCCGGCCTCGGGATTCTGCTCACCGAGGGCGCGCGCGGTGAAGGCGCGATCCTGCGCAACGCCTCGGGCGAGCGCTTCATGGAGCGCTACGCCCCCACGATCAAGGACCTCGCGCCGCGCGACATCGTCGCCCGGTGCATGGTGCAGGAGGTCGCGGAGGGCCGCGGCGCCGGTCCGCACAAGGACTACGTGCTGCTGGACTGCACGCACCTCGGTGCCGAGGTGCTGGAGACCAAGCTCCCCGACATCACGGAGTTCGCGCGCACCTACCTCGGCGTCGACCCGGTCGTCGAGCCGGTCCCCGTGATGCCGACCGCGCACTACGCGATGGGCGGCATCCCGACCAACAACAACGGCGAGGTGCTCGCTGACAACGACACGATCGTCCCTGGCCTGTACGCGGCCGGCGAGTGCGCGTGCGTGTCCGTGCACGGCGCGAACCGCCTCGGCACCAACTCGCTGCTGGACATCAACGTCTTCGGCAAGCGCAGCGGCCGCAACGCGGTCGAGTACGTCAAGACCGCCGATTTCCTGCCCCTCCCCGAGGCGCCGGAGACCGCAGTCAAGGAGATGCTCGAGGGCCTGCGCAACAACGCAGGCACCGAGCGCATCGCGGTCCTGCGCAAGAAGCTGCAGGAGGAGATGGACAAGGGCGCGCAGGTGTTCCGCACCCACGAGTCCCTCGAGCACGTGCTCGGCGTGATCGCGGAGCTCCGCGAGCGCTACAAGAACGTGCACGTCGACGACAAGGGCAGCCGGTTCAACACCGATCTGCTCGAGGCCGTCGAGCTCGGCTTCCTCCTCGACATCGCCGAGGTCGTGGTCTACGCCGCGCAGAACCGCGAGGAGAGCCGCGGCGGTCACATGCGCGACGACTTCCCGAAGCGCGACGACGAGAACTACATGCAGCACACGATGGCGTACCTGACCGGCGATCCGCACTCGTCGACGCCGAGCGACCACATCAAGCTCGGCTGGAAGCCGGTCGTGTTCACCAAGAACGAGCAGGGCGAGTTGAACTACCCGCCGATGGAGAGGAAGTACTGATGTCCACCGCCGTCGCCACGGAAACCGCCGCAGAGGCCGTCGTCGAGGACACCGGCGTGCAGTCGTTCCTCGTCACGTTCAACATCCGCCGCTTCGACCCCGAGGTCGACAGCGAGCCGCACTGGGTCGACTACGACGTGGAGCTGTACTCCACGGATCGCGTGCTGGACGCGCTGCACAAGATCAAGTGGGAGGTCGACGGATCCCTCACGTTCCGCCGCTCCTGCGCGCACGGCATCTGCGGATCCGATGCGATGCGCATCAACGGCCGCAACCGCCTCGCCTGCAAGACGCTGATCAAGGACCTGGACATCTCCAAGCCGATCTACGTCGAGGCGATCAAGGGCCTGCCGCTGGAGAAGGACCTCGTCGTGGACATGGATCCGTTCTTCGCCGCGTACCGCGAGGTGAAGCCGTTCCTGCTCGCGACCAGCGCACCGGAGAAGGGCAAGGAGCGCGTGCAGTCGATCGCCGACCGCGCGATCTTCGATGACACCACCAAGTGCATCCTGTGCGCCGCGTGCACCTCGTCGTGCCCCGTGTTCTGGACCGACGGGCAGTACTTCGGCCCCGCCGCGATCGTGAACGCGCACCGCTTCATCTTCGACTCCCGCGACGACGCCGCCGACGTGCGCCTCGACATCCTCAACGACAAGGAGGGCGTGTGGCGCTGCCGCACCACCTTCAACTGCACCGAGGCATGCCCCCGCGGCATCGAGGTCACCAAGGCGATCGCCGAGGTCAAGCAGGCGGTCTTGCGCGGCCGTCCCTGAGTCGCCGGGTCCCTGAGCCTGTCGAACGGTCGAAGAGGCGCCGCCCCTTGCGGGTGGCGCCTCTTCGCGTCTCACCCGGTCGCTAGGGTGAGTGCGTGGCGGAATCCGATTCGGAGCTGAGAGCGCGACTCGAGGCGCCGATCGAGCGCGCCGCCGCGCTCACCCGCCGCACGATGCGGGCCTTCCCGATCCGAGTGTGGCGGCGATTCCTGCAGCGCAACGGCTTCCTGCTCTCCGCAGGGATGAGCTACCAGGGCCTGTTCGCCGTGTTCGGGCTGCTCTACATCGCGTTCGCCTCGGCCGGTCTCTGGCTCGGCGGCAGTGAGCGGGCGATCGCCCTGCTCACCGCGATCGCGAACAGCTACATCCCCGGCATCATCAGTGATCACGGTCTCGTCCACCCCGATGACGTGCAGTCGCTCGCCTCCGAAGCCAGCAGCGTGCTGAGCATCACGGGCATCGTCGCCGCCGTCGTCGTCACGTGGACCGGGATCACCGCGGTGACCTTCACCCGGCGAGCCGTGCGCGACATCTTCGGGCTGCCATATGACGGCCGCAGCTTCGTGCTGCTGAAGCTGCGCGACGCCGTCGCCGGGATCCTGTTCGGCCTGGCGCTGCTGGTCGGATCCGTACTCGGCTTCGCCGGAGTATGGGCACTCCGGCAGGTGCTCGACCTCCTCGACTGGCATCTCGGCGCGACCGCGTTCGACCTGCTCACTCGCGCCGGGTCCGTCGTGGTCATGTTCGCGATCGATTCCGCGGCGATCGCGCTGCTCGTGCGGTTCCTCACCGGCACCAGGCTCGCCTGGCGCACGATCCTTCCCGGAGCGATGCTCGGCGGCGGCGCGGTGGTGGTGCTCCAGCTCGGAGCGGGTCTGCTGCTCACGCACACTCCGGGCAATCCGCTGCTGGCGACCTTCGCCGTGATCATCGCGATGCTGCTGTGGTGCCGCTGGGTGGCCGTCGTGATCCTGGTCGCCGCAGCGTGGATCGCGCTCACCGCCGAGGACCGGGACGAGGCCCTGCAAGAGGTCGACGAAGACGCTGCGCATCGGGCGGAGCTCGCGGCCCTCGTGCTGGCCGCCGAGGTGCGCATGCGTCGGGCGGAGCAGGCGCATGAGGCGGCGCCGTGGTGGCGTCGTGGCGCGACCGCCCGAGCGGCACGCGAAGCTCGCGAGGAGTGGGGCGACGCGCTGGCAGACCAGGCCGCGGCCGCACCCGCGGACGACGAGGAGGGGCTGCTCGGGCTGCTTCTGGAAGGACCCCGACGCGGTGAGCCGCGCGCCGAGGCCCAGGCTGAAGCGCCGCCGCCCGCTCGTCGGACGTGAACAGCGATGTCGGGGGCGCTCGTTAGGCTGGATCCATGCCCCACCTGCGTATCGCCACGGTCAACGTCAACGGGATCCGCGCCGCGGTCCGCAACGGAATGCATGGCTGGCTCGACGACGCCGACGTCGATGTGCTCACGCTGCAGGAGGTGCGCGCCCAGGACGAGCACCTGGAGGAGGCGTTCCCGGGCTGGTCGATCCTGCACGACGAAGCCACCGCGAAAGGCCGCGCCGGCGTCGCCGTGCTGAGCCGCGAGCCGGCGCTCGCCTCCCGCACGGCGTTCGGCCCTGACGATTTCGATTCGAAGGGTCGCTGGCTCGAGGCCGACTTCACGCTCGGCGGCATCCCGCTCACGGTCGTCAGCGCTTACGTGCACAGCGGCGAGGCGGACACTCCCAAGCAGGACGAGAAATGGAAGTTCCTCGACGCGATGACCACGCGCATGGGCGAGCTGGGCGCGGACGGCGCCCTTTCGCTCATCACGGGCGATCTCAACGTCGGACATCGGCCCCTCGACATCCTGAACTGGAAGGGGAACGTCAAGAAGGCCGGGTTCCTCGCACGTGAGCGGGCCTATTTCGACCGCTTCCTCAGCCCTGCCGGGGTACCCGCCGTCGGCCAGGAGGGCATCGGCCGGGGAATGGTGGGCCAGCTCAGCGACACGCGCCCCTTCGTGGCGGAGGGCGACGGCAAGGGCCTCGGCTGGGTCGATGTGGGACGCGTCGCCGCGGGCGATGTCCCCGGCCCGTACACCTGGTGGACCATGCGCGGCCAGGCCTTCGACAACGACTCCGGCTGGCGCATCGACTACCACCTCGCGACCGCGTCGCTCGCCGCGCGCGCGACGAACTACCGCGTCGCCCGCGCCGCCACCTACGCCGAGCGCTGGAGCGACCACACTCCGGTCATCGTCGACTACACCTACTGAGCCGCCGCTCCCGTGAATCTCGCCCCGGGATCGAGCGCTCGACGTACGGTCGGGCGCTCGATCCCGTCCCCATAGGATTGTGCTGTGACGAAACCCCGCCTCTACTCCGGAATGCAGCCCTCCGCCGACTCCCTCCAGGCCGGCAACTACATCGGGGCGCTGCTGCAGTGGCGGGACCTGCAGAACTCCTACGACGCGTTCTTCTCCGTCGTCGA